>Ga0098052_1000148_pt1 | contig 42030 bp, 53 predicted proteins | sample 15_taG_FD_81591 | JGI IMG/M metagenome (GOLD analysis project Ga0098052, IMG submission 81591) | Marine viral communities from the Subarctic Pacific Ocean - 15_ETSP_OMZ_AT15312 metaG | ecosystem: Environmental > Aquatic > Marine > Oceanic | place: Pacific Ocean | collected 2015-01-18
GACACCGAGAGTGAAGACACCGAGAGTGAAGACACCGAGAGTGAAGACACCGAAGATTCGGCTTCGGACGAAGACTCTGACGAAGACTCTGACGAAGACTCTGGTTCGGCTTCTGGCGAAGATTCCGACGAAGACGAAGATTCCGACGAAGACGAAGACTCTGACGAAGGTTCTGGCTCCGCTTCGGACGAAGACTCTGACGAAGACTCTGACGAAGACTCTGACGAAGACTCTGACGAAGACTCTGACGAAGACGAAGATTCCGCTTCCGATGAAGATGAGGATTCGGACGATGACGGTTCCGGCTCCTCCGACGATGAGGGTGGCGAGACGGATGACGAAGACGACACCGAGGGGGGAGACTCCGCAGGTGGTGGCGGCCCCGATCTGGATAAGGAAGACGAGTTCCACAGCAGTTTGAAGAGCGATCTCATCCGTGATCTCAACTCATTGTTGGACAACAATGAGGCATTGGCCTCCGTGGTGAATGAACACCGAGACACCGACTGCGAGGAAAACGAGGAAGTCTGGCGACCCTTCAACCCCGATCTTGATCGGATTGTGCGCCCTCGCGGCGACAAGAGGGTTGCCGCTTCTTACCGAGATCAGGTCAAGCCTCTAACCGCTGCTATCCGAGCGGAGTTCCGCGCCCGATTCCTTCAGGCCCGTAAGCCGCTGGTTCGTCATGGTGTGCGCCGAGGTAAGGATCTCTCGGAACGTCGGCTGGTTGAGAGCTTTGTGGAGATCCGTAGTGGTGTCCGCCCCTCCCGCCCCGACTATCGCATCGACAAGAAGCCGGATGTGAGTCTTGCGCTCGCAGTGGTGGGTGACGAGAGCGGTTCCATGGGCGGGCAGCCCTGTCAGTATGCGGCCATGGCTATGATGAGTATTGCAGAGGCTTTCGATAGCCTCGGTTCTCCGGTCATGTGCTGTGGTGTCCGCAACGGTGATCGTTGCTACATGGACCGGGAAGAAAAGGCCTCCTTGGATCGCTCCCTTTACCACCGCTTCCGTGGAGTGCGGGTCGATCTCTTCAAGGATTGGGATGAGAGTTTCCAGAAGAACGAGCAGCGGTTTGCTGCCTACACCGCAACCGGCAACACCCCTCTCTCCGATGGGATTCAGTTCGCCATGCAAGAGTTGGGGCAGCGTTCCGAGAGGTTCCGCGTCATTCTTGTCTTGACTGACGGGATGCCTAACAACGCTGCTGTTGTGCGGCGTCAAGTTCGCCTCGCTCGTGAGGCGGGCGTCTTCGTGGTCGGCGTTGGCATCGACGGGGCTGGTTCCTATGTGAAGAGCCTGTTCCCCGAGCACAACATTGATGTTCCTACTCTTTCGGCTCTCCCCAAGGAGATGTTCGCTGTCTTGTCCTCCATCATGTTCCCCACCCGGGGAACCCGTGCCCGCTTTGAAGGTTCTTTTCGCCGAAGCGGCTAACTTTTTCTCGGCAGGGGGGTTCAAACCCCCTGCCCTTCTCCGTATCTAAGTGAACGACCCACACCCTTCCGCCTCATTGAGAGGCCCACAGGAGTTTCCCATGGCAACAGCCCTTTCCATCGTCGATACCCGCCTCTCTTGCCTTGAGTGCGGATTCCAGTCCCATACACTCCTCGACCATATTGTCGAGGTCCACGGTATGGCTGTGGCCGAGTACGCCGCGAAGCACCCGGACGCTCCTACTGTTTCCCAGACCCTCCAAGATCGTTTGGATGTGGATCTAAAGGGGCGGCGACGCACCCCCGCTCCCCCCATCACCGAGTTGACCGTGGATATGTGCGGGATCACGCATCGCGTGGACCACGCCATTCGCCCCGAGCAGTGCCTCGTTTATCCTCCGGGCTACGCTTGGCCTACCAAGGGTTCGGCCAAGAAGCGGGTCCAGCGAGCCGTTCTCGCTCTCAAGCGGGGTCGCCCCGTCTTCATTCACGGTGATCCGGGTGTCGGTAAGGACGCTTGTGTTCACGCATGGGCCGCGCAGACCCGGAAGCCCTCGTTCATCTACACCTTCTCCCCCGGAACCGACGTAAAGCGTTGGTTCTACAGCCGCGAGATCGGTTCCGAGGGAACCTCGTGGTCGATGGGTGTTCTGTTCCGCACTCTTGTTGAAGGAGTCGCGGGTAGTGACGGTGTGGCTCGTCCCGCACTGGTCCTGTTCAGCGACATTGACCGGGCCACCCCGGATCAGCTTGAGGAGTTCCGCCTTGTCTTGGACACCATGTCTAAGCGTATCGTTGGACCCACCGGGCAGGTACACAACATCATGGAGGGCACGCAGTTCGCTTTCACCGCGAACAGTTGTGGTTTCGGTGATGAGCGTGGCCGGATGTCTTCCCAGCAGATGGATGCCTCTATCCTTGACCGGATGGGACGGTTCATCGAGTTCACCCACCTCCATTGGGATGACGAGTCTGCCATTCTTCGGTCGAAGTTCCCTTCCCTCGTGGCTGCGGCTCCCCAAGTCTTCGATGAGTTGGGGAACGCTACCAAGGCGTTGCGGGCTGCTATCGGTGGAAAGGGTGATGTGACGCTCTACGCTGATCTCACTCACCGGGGTCTCTGTGAGATCCTTGCCGAGTGTGAAGACCTCGTCTGGATGAAGGACGGAGAAGCTCCGGCTAATCTCCTGAAGTCCGGCTTCAAGGCTTGGCTGGATCGGCTTGATACCGACAACAAGCTCAACGCGAAGCGGCTCATCGACGCTTCCATCAGCGGTGGCTACTTCGTCGCCGATGAGGAAGAAGATGAGGATTAGGAAAGGCAGGGGGGTTCAAACCCCCCTCCTTTCTCCGTATAGAACTGTCCGATACCACCCCTCCCAAACTCTTTTCCATGCCTCGCATTGAGCGAGCAACTGGAGTCGAAATGTCAACATTTGCTATCCCCGCTGTCTCCGCCACCGATGCCCGTTCGTGGGTTCCGGCAGTGCGTTCCTCCCTTTCCATTCTCGGAGCCGACGGTTCCGAGGTTCGCTTCCGCACTCTGTTGGAGCAGATCGCTAACCACCCCGATTTCCCCGGCTGGGACCATTGGGGAACTTCCCTCAAGAGGAACAAGCCCTACCCGAAGGCCCACCGAGCCGTCACCCTTGCCGCTGGCAAGCTGAAGGATGCAGGGTTTCTTTGCCAGCCTCGTCGGGGCTACTACATGCTGACTCCCACCGAAGAGGTCATCGAGGAAGTGGTCGAAGAGGTCATCGAGGAAGTGGAGATTGTCCCCGCAACCCCACCTACACCGGTTGCTGTCGTCAAGCCTCTCCGCCCCCCCGCCTTGGGTCTTACAGTGGTGCCTGCTCCTCCCCCCTCCACCCCCTCCGTCTATGAGCACGATGCGGGCTTGGCTCGTATCGCTATCGCCCAGACCCGCTGCTACGGTTGGTTTTCGGAGCGGTCTTCTTCGTGCAAGGGTTGCCCTCTCGCTGCTCTGTGCCAGCAGGCCAAGATGGTGACTGTGGCGGAAACCGCTGCACTCTTGGATGAGGAGATCGAGGATAAGATTCGTCAGCAGGAGCAGGAAGAAACGGTCGCCGAAGCCAATGCAGCGGCAGCAGCGACTGCTGCGGAAGAAGCGGCGGATGCTCCGGCTCCGGCCGAGGCGGATGCTGCTTCGGACACGGTAGACAAGCGCAATCTCCCTGCCGACGCTACCCAGATGCAGTCGTTGCCTTTTGAGGTGTACTGCTCCGGGTGCAACAGCACTATTGCGGCTGGTACTCCCGCTGTCCATCTTCCCGGAAAGGGGGCATTCCACCCCACTTGCGCTGCTGAATAACTCACCCCGTGGGGTGGCGTCAGCCGCCCCGTTTGGAGAACCTCATGGATACCCTACAAACCCTTATTGACACCGCTCACGATCTTGATCCTGAAGCGTCTTCGGTAGAGGAGATCGCCGAAGTCGCTTGTGCGCTGGCTTCCTATGTGAACCTCGCCCAGAAGGCTCTCGACCCCTTGAAGGTTTACCTGCGAGCACTCACAGGAACCACCGAGGAGACGCATGTCCACTACTCAACGCCTACCGGACAGGTGAGTGTCACTTTCCCGAAGCCTCGGTATGTGGCTCGGAAGAGTGTGCAGTGGGAGACCGTCCGCGCCGCCCTTGGCGATAACTTCGACCGCTACTTCACCACCACGGTGAAGCACGCACCCCGGAAGGATATTGAGGAGGTGCTGCGCGTCCGCACTGCCTCGGAGGAGTTCAGCACTGTGTTGGATTTCATCGAGCGGGAGGAGCCCACCCCTCGGGTTGGCTTTAAGCCTTCCTGATCCCTTTTGACGATAGCCCCCGTCCCCAGACCAATCGGTTTTCCGAGGGGTCTGATGGATGGGGGCTTTCGTTGTAGGGGGTTTCAACTACCCCTTGTTTCTCCGTATGTAAGTGAGGAGTTTGCCATGATCGTTTCCCCGGACCACCACCTGCTCACTGCCGATGGCGTGTACCACTGGACCCCCGAGAGGGTGAAGTCTGCATGGCAGAAGGCCAAGACCCAGTTCAAGTCTGCCCTCGGGTGGCCCATCAAACCCGACAAGGTCGTGCTGTTGATGGGAATCCCGGCCAGTGGGAAGTCCACTTGGCTGACCCACCACGAGGATGAGCGTGTGCTCTATTTCGATGCGTGTTTCGACCTTCCGTGGAAGCGGAAGCCCTACATTGACATGGCCCACAGCGTGGGTGTTCCTGTGGAGGTGGTTTGGCTCGACACGCCGTTGGAGGTGTGTCTTGAGCGCAACGCTGCTCGCAGCGAGGACCGCCGGGTTCCGGAAGACATCCTGCGGGCCATGTGCCGTAAGATCCAGTCGTCCCCTCCCACCAAGGATGAGGGTGTCACTCTCATGCGGGTGACCCCATGATCCTGCGACACCTGACTGCCCTTCTGCATCGGGCACGCTGCGACCGCGCAGTGTTGATCCCGATGCTTGAGCGGCTCACCCCACAGGAGCAGAGAGCCCTCTGGCGACTGTTTCAAAACATTCAAGACGACGCCCAGCGCGAGGGTGCCCGAAAGGGTGCGCGTCAGCCTTGGCGTCATGGATGAGCACCTTTCACCCCGCACACCACACACCACACACCACACACGGGAGCCCCTCATGGCCAACCTTATCGACAATCTCATTGAAGGATGGGCGAAGAAGCAAGCCGCTTCAGTGCGCCAGAACCCGGATGCCCCGGTAGAGGGGTTGGAGGACTTTTCTCTGGAGGAGCGTGCCCCAGCTACTCCGCTGGAGGCTGCCCACGCCGTGCGACAAGCGGTGGCCGCTAAGACTGGTCGGCGTCCCACGCTGGCTTACTGGAAGCCTGTCGCAGCTAAGGCTCTGGGGATCTCACGCCTGTACGCCAAGCGGTGGCAGGGGGTCCTTGACGCAGGCATTGAGGCCGGACTGTTCGGCATCGACGAAGAAACCCTCAACCACCCCTTCCTTGTGGCCTTGGACCCTCCGGAAGAAGTCTCTCCCGACGAGGTGGAACACATCGCCACCTCTATGGTCGGCTGTCCTGCCGTGGGCGACGACGATGACTTTGAAGACCACGGCCTCCCCGACGATTGGGTTGCTCCCGCAGTCTTCCCCTGTGGTCATCGGAACCATAAGGGCCACGGAACTGATCCCGAGGATGCGCGTCAGGTCGCGGCACGGGGGGAGGGGTTTTGCTGCGCTGCCCTCAAGCACGCTGGCGAGGAACACCAACGGATCAACCCTAACCAAATCACTAAGAACGCTTATCTCTCCGTTGACTGGCGCGTGAAGGGACTGCACACCTCTCTCCCGGCCCACCTCCGGCGCACTCCCGAAAAGGAAAGCGGCATGGGCTTCCCGGGACTCTGTGCTGACTCTGTTACGGGTCTCTACATCGGAGGTCTGGGTAACAACTGCCGCCACTACCACGACGGCCCCGAGCGGTGCGTCGTCCATCGCAGCAAGTATGCGAAGGAGGAATGATGGGTCGCAACACGAAACATCGGAAGCGGCTTCGCAAGGAACGCCGCAAGAAGGAGCGGGAGGAATCCCCCCCTTTGTCGGTGGAGCACCGGGACCCCCGGACGCGCTGGACTGGCCTGACCGCTTCGCGAGGTCTTCACCCTGTGGGCTTTCAACCCACAGGGGTGAGAGTGCCTGTGGATTTGGCTGCGGAGGAACCGGCTCTTGAGGCGTTGGCTTCTATTCAGGCAGCGGCTTTGAAAGACAACTGACCCTTCTCCAGCAACTTGGTCAAGCCTTTGCGGGTGTAGGGGCTGCTGCCGTTCCACGGGATCTTCTGGCCCCAGAGAAACCCGAACTCAAAGGAGAGTCCGCGAGCTTTGGAGTAGAGATCTTTGTTGGCTTCCCACGCCGCCGCGAGTGAGCCGTCTTCCCGAACAGCGAACTCCACTTCGTGGGAGCGGAGGTAGTACATCCCAATGACCCCACTCTTGTCTTTATAGATGACGCTGATCTGATCGAACTCCCGGCCCAGCCGGACGAGATCGTTGAACTTCATCTTGGGCACCAGCACGGACTTCTCCGCAACGCCCTCCCATGATCCTTTGAGGGGGTGGATGCGGTACCCCATCCTTTGGAGTTGGGCATAGAGTTCGCCGTGGCGCGTTTTGTTTTCTTTCTTTGACCCCGTCCCGTAAGCGGAGAGAATGCCGAAGGCTTGACCGAGCCCCATCATCTTTTCCATCTGCTTTAGACGGAGTGCTACCTTGAGCCGGGCGAGGATGTAGCGGCGAGCTTTATCTCCCACAGGCAAGGAGGAAGCTATCTTCAGCAGGCTGGTTTGGTCACGGGCGGTCAGCAGACGGGGCATTTGTTTCTCCGAGCGTTTCACATAAGAGCTATCACCTCACCGGGCCGATAGTCGTTTTACCGTCCTTCTGGCGGTAAAGCGGCTATCGGCCCTTTATCGTTGACGGAGGCTCTCCTTGAGTATCGAAATCCAAACCGGGTTCCCCTGCCCCCACCTCATCATGGAAGAGGTTGTAGCTTTGGGGGCTGATCGCCGTTCCCTGAAGACCAAGGGGCCAGTGGCAAATGCTGGGAGTGTTCGCGTGCTGGTCAACAACCAGTTCTACGTCCCCCCCGAAGGGCTGCACACGCCTGCTGATCTTCTTAGTTCGGTGGGTCCCTTCAACATCTCCCAGTGTGAGGGTTTGCGCGGCCCAGATGCCAACCTTCTGGTCGTCACCGCTTCCGGCGGCACGGTCTCGGTTCGGCTCCCCGAAGGACCACGCCTTTCTGCCGAAGAAGTAGCGCGTAGCCTTCGCCTTTCCCGGCTTACTTCCATTGTTTCCGTGAGCGTGCAGGGGGGAGCACTGCTCTTGCGCGACAACCAACAGGTGGGGGTCAACTCCATGGTGCGCGTGAGAGGCGACGGAGCCACGCTGTTGGGGTTTGAGCAAAAGGGCGCACGGGGTCGTCAGCTTTATCCGGGGTGGCGGTTGGTAGCGGAACCCAGTGTTATCCCCACCCCCGGCCCCCGGCGTCGTTATCCCGGCCCATGGCGGTATCCCCAGTTCGTGTCCGATGTGCGGAGCAACCCCGTTGTGAAGGTGACCTATGTGGCAGTGCCCAACAGGTGCCCCCGCTGTCGGGCCACCTATGTCGAGAACGATTACCGCTTCGATATGGAAGGGTCTCTGATCACTATCGCCAACGAGGATTTGCTGTACCAAGCATGTCTGAAGGCCATTCTTACTATTCGGGGGTCTAACCCCTACCACACCGCTTACGGGTCTACGGTGATGACACGGGTGGGCCGCAAGAGAGCCAACGCTACCGCAGCCGATTTGCAAGAGGATGTTGTGCGAGTCTTGGGGCAGGTGCAGTCGATCCAGAGGAGTCAGGCACGATTCCAGCAGATTACCAATAAGGAAAGGCTCTATGCTATCAGCAGTGTGAATGTGCGCCCCTCCCCTACCGACCCCTCCAGTTTTCAGATTGCTGTTGTAGTTCGGAACGGCTCCAACCAACCGGTGAGTCTCAACATCGTATACTCCGCACCCGGGGCTGTTGCCTTGGCGGGTTCCAATGGATTGTCCTTGGGCCAGCAGCCAACTCCGGTTGGGGGGTAGAGGTGATCCATGGCTGATATTCCTTTGATTTATGGGCCGGACGGGGGTCTCCGCCAAACGGTAGAATACTCGGTGTCCGAGTACACCCTCCAAACGGCGGCGGTGACTCGCTTCTTTGAGGGCACCCTCCCCCTCTCCGCTGTTGAGGTGCAAGTCTCGATTAACGGGAGTGGTTTCAGCAGCGATGAGACCTTGGTGTTGTGGGGTGATGGGAAGTGGACTGTCCCAAACCCCGCGTATGATCCGGACGGGTTGAAACTACTCAATGGCCGTAACACCGTAGAGGTGCGTGCTGTGCTCCCCTCCGGGACCACCACGGGTTCCGCCTCGGCGGTGGTTCGCTTGGCTGCTGAAGCCGCAACTATCGAGGTGCAAGCCCCTACCAACCTTTCTGTTGTGCAGGAGAGCTTGGCCGTGGTCGTGCGTGCGGAAGGTCCGGCTATCACCACCTATCTGCAAGGGTTTAACTTCTACGCTTCGACGGAAGCTGGGGGTGGGGCTTCGGGATACACCCGAATCAATGTGAATCGGGTTTCCGAAGGGGTGGTTTCAGAGGAAACCGAGGAGTTCGCTTCCCAGACCATCGAAGTGAAGGTGAAGGTGGATGAGAATGGTGACCCTGTCGCCGACCCTCTCTACATGCGACTTACGGCAGAGCAAGAATACTACAAGGTGGACCCCGAAACGGGTCCGGAGTGGGTTGTCGCTCAAAGCGACTACGATCAGCGGTACGAGATCCCAGAGACTGCCCGCACTGTGCGTCTGGCTAATGCCCTTTCGGAAGTCCGGGAGGCCATTCTTTATGAGTTCTCCCACAATCGGACGGCAGGGCCGTCTGCGCTCCCTTCTACCGTCCGGGTGACCCCTTTCGCTAACTTGGCCTCCGACCGCCCTCTTTACTATGTAGTGACCGCCCTCTACTACGACCCTACGGCCAACGTAGAGTACGAGTCGGCTTTTTCTGTTGAAGTGGTAGGCCACCCGATGGTGGTGACGACGGCCATTGGCTCTATTCCCGCCGTCAAGCGCCAAGACATCATCACCCAGTTCATCCAAGGGATCTTTCGGAGCAATCCTCAAATCAGAGTCGAGGCGGGGAGTGTATTGCGCGACACCGTCATCGACCCTTTCTCCTCGGAAAGTGAACGGGTCCGGTTCTTGTTGGACTTCTACCAGCGAGCACGCACTCCTACGCTGTTGCTTCAAGTGGATGACCCTACGGGGTCAGGTACGTCGGTGAGCGTGAGGGGCAGCACTTACAAGCAAGCTCTCAAGCAAGCCCTCTATCTGGGGGCTGATTCCGAAGTCCAAGCATTGATCGACTCGGCTTTTGAAGCGTATGCCAGCAACTTTGGAGTGCTGCGGCGAGGCGGTATTGCGGCACAAGGTGAAATCCTTTTCTATACCACTTCGCGCCCCACTTCTTCTCTGCTCATCCCGCTGGGGACTACGGTGGCGGGAGGCCAAGTGGCTTTTTCTACCACCCGTGAGCAGCTTCTGCCCCTTTCCCGCACCGCCAGTTTCTACAACCCCTCGACGGGAGCCTACCAAGTCTCGGTTCCGGTGCAGGCCACTGTCACCGGGGCCACAACCAACCTCGGGGCCGGGCAGGTGAAGAAGATCTCCAGCAGCCTCCCGGGTAACTTCTCCGCCACAAACATCAACGCGATGGTGGGGGGACAGGACCGGGAATCTAATCTGATGTTGACTGCCCGAGTTCACAACCGCTTGGCTTCAGTGGATTCAGGCACAGCCCGAGGATACCTCCAGACGGCTGCGGATGTGGCGGGTGTTGTCAAAGCTAACGTCGTGGACGCAGGCAACCCTCTCATGCAACGCGATCTGAACGCAGACGGTGAGCACAAGGGCGGAAAGGTGGATGTGTGGGTGCAGGGGGCTAACGAGGCTACCGTCACGGACACCTTCGCCTTCACTTTTGAGATTGGACAAGACATTCAGTTTGAGGTGATCGGGGCTGTGGGGGATTTGCTCTTCCGAGCTATCGACCCCTCCCTCACTGCCATTGACCCCATTGTGGAGATGTTGGATGACCCAGCGGTGGGGTATGAGTTCCGAAACGCCTCAACGGGTGAAGTGTTTAATCTGACCGGGGTGACCTACCCCTCCTACAACACTATCCAGTTGGACACGAGTCTCATTCAGCCTGCGGTGGACCTCACCGATGTGCTTCTGGGATCTTATCGGCGACGAACCGGAACAGCTTTCGTGCTCCCTCGTCAGCCAGTATCGGCTATCACTTCGGTGGTGGGAAATGTGTCGGGAACGCTGCCTGCCGAGGCTTATCTCCTCATCCACCCTAATGCTCCTCTGGAGATGGGGCGGTCTACGCTGGCGGGGGATTATCTTCAGGTCAATGGCTATAGGGATAGTTCTGGGCAGTGGGTTCCTACCGGGGAGACCCTCGCAGTGACGGACGAGAGCCATGTTATGCTGGGCCAGTACCCCGAGTTCCTTAACTTCTTGGGGGGTAACTACCTCTCGGTGGTGGTGAAGTCGGCGGATGGTCTCATCACCTACGCTGGCCCTAATGATCCAAGCGGTATTCCGGACTACACCATCTCTTTGGGCACCCAAACCACGCCGGTTTCCCTCACACGGACTGCCACGAGCGCCATCTCCAGTGGGGCTACCGTGCTCATTTCCTACGAGCATGACGAGAACTTCTCGGTCACCTACATCACTAATCTCATCACCTCCCTTACGCAAAATGCGTTGGATGCGGACAAACATGCGACTGCTGATGTGGTCGCCAAAGAGGCACTTCCTGCGCCTCTTGATGTTGAAGCGACAGTAGTGGTCCGTCAAGGACGCGAGACATCGACCGTGGACACGGCACTCCGGACCAACCTCACCAACTTCTTTGGGGGTCTCCGGCTTGGAGATCCTGTCCGACAGTCAGACATCATTGATGTGATTGAACAGACTTCTGGCGTGAGCTATGTGGTGGTCCCTCTCACCAAGATGGTCCGTCAGGCCGGATCTACCGTGGTGCGTGAGTCTCTCTCTACCGACACGGTGAGCGAGAGCGCATTTATCGCCTCCCTCACAACTAACGATGCCGTAGTCTACATTCTCACGCAGGAGTTGTCGGCCGCCACCGTAGACGGCGGCGGCCAAAAGGGGGATTTCAAAGCTGTCTTCCAAGACGATATGGAGATGTCCCTTCTTCCCACAGCCAGCACCCTTTCGGGCTTGGGCATCCTTCCCGAGCGAGCCTACATCCTTGGGAATGCGGGTCGTTCCATCGAGGGCTACTCCGATGACGCCACTCTTAATGCACAGGGGTACATCACTGCTGCTTCCATCACGCAGCGTCGGAGGGAACTGACAGCCAACCGAGTGCTGGTTTCCCTTTCCCCCGGTGCTGCTCCCACGGAGCACTCTTACGCTCTCACCTATGTGGTGGGGGAGGGCTCCGGGGCGCGGAATGTGGACCCCGGAGGGGCCGAGTATGGTTCCGAAGGCTCGTTCGTCTTCACTTACGACGAGGACCGATAGGCTACTGTTCGTTACCCCTCCCTGAACCACAGTTTGTCGTTGAGATTGTAAGTGTGACACAACTCCTCGCCCGGCGAGATGTCCCGTTTGGCCGTGATGTCGAAATAGAGGCGTTGGGTCTCCGGGTCCACATGACCCTCGTACTGTACGTTGCTGGTGGGGAACGGCGCATGGTTGTAGAGCATCCCGTAGCCCAGAACCAGACAGGAGTGTCGGGTGTTTTCGTCTTCGTCCCACGGCATCACCATGTGAACGAGGCTTTGGCCGACGTTGCTATCCGCGTAGGGGAGAATCTCCAGCCCGTGCAACAACGTCTTGTAGTTGATCTTTTTGCCCTTGGCTGTTTTGCTCGCTATCACATAAGCCGGGCACCTCTCTACGAGGTCTCCCTTTTTATAGGCTTGGGTGGCAAACACTCCTAATCCTTTGTTGGGGGTGTGCCGGAGTGCCAGATGCCCAGTTTGAGTAACCGGTCTCACGGTCGCGGCAGGGCGCAACAGTTGGTTGCACCCTTCGCATTTCATCCCGTAGTCGCCCACGGTTCGACGGCCCAGCTTTTCGTTCAGGAGGCCGCAGTGGCTGCACTGGAGATGGTAGACGTTACGGTTCATGGGGACACTCTACCCGGGGGTCTTTGGTGCCCAGACCTCGGCACCATTTTGAGTCGCTCGGTGACCAGTGGCATCGGGCCTCTCCTCGTTTTCCCTTCTTCAAGGCTCGTTCGGCTTTCAGGGCTTCCGACCGATTGGCGTAGGGTCCGAAGACAGCTTTGATTCGCCATGGGCGGTGCTTACTCGTGTACTTGCCGCCGCCCTTAATCTCCCCGTTGTGTTGGCGTAGCCTCCGCTTCGGGTCCGTTGTCATACCGACGTAGTGAAACCCGGCAAGGGGGTTACCTCGTTTGCCCACGCGGACCTGTTGACTCTGGATGACGTAGACCCAGTAGGGGTTGGGGTCACTCATCTTCCACCTTGCCCGAAAGAATGTACCCGCCCAGTTGGTCCGTCAGAGCGGCTTCCGCCAAGGTCCACTGGGACATGGTGGCTTTCATTTCTTGTCCCCCTTCGGTCTGTATGAGGAGGTCGTACCCTTGTCGGCGAAACACTCCACGGATTTCGTGAGGGTAGGGTTTCCCCTCCGGAGTGATGAGAGGGATGCGGCTTCGGTCCTCGGGATAGGAGAACTTCGCCCAGTGGGGTTCTCCACCACCGGTCGCCGGAACGGCACTCTGTGTGTCGAGAGCGGAACGCAGGGCGGTGGCCGCACGGGTTCGTCCTTGAATCGTGCGGATTTGACTCCCCACGGGTCCGGCATCCACCTCACAACTCACAGAACAGAAGTAGATAGGAGCGCCATCATAGTAGGTGTAGTCTCGCCCACAGACGAGACATTGAAGGGTGTGGGCAGCCATGGGGCCACAATACCCGCTGCCTCCTACTGGAGAAGGGACCGCCACTCCGCTCCAACAGTCCGAATGATGCGAAGGATTTTGGCTACCTGATGGGGAGTTTGTCCCGTGTGGGTTGCAATCTCGGACTTGCGGAAACCGGCTGACAAAAGCTGAACACACTCCTCCACCACGTTGGGGTTGAGGTTAGTGGTGGCCGTGTGGGAGAGGGTCATTTCGGTTAGTCTGTCCACCAAAGATTGGCCTCGCAGGAGGTCTGCTTGAAGGGGGCCAACCGAAGCCAAGTCCGCCGTGGCTACGTCTTCCAGTTCATTGTCATGGTTCACTACTCCGATGACCTCGTTGCGGCTCAACCGCGAGTAGCGGCGGTGGTAGTTGGAGACAATGCAGCCACACACCATGTGAACGTAGTGGCCGAAGGAAGATTTGTTTGGGTCGAAGGGGCATTTCCCCCCGTTACGGACCAGAAGACCTTTATAGATCTCCTGCAATACATCTTCGGGGTCATATCCATAGCGGGCTACTCTCCGGCCGAACCCGGCAAAGAAGAGTTTGCGTACCTCATGGCCTCGCCGTGCGAGATCCACCCCAATGGGAGCCGCCGCGACCGAGAGTGCGGTGCTGGTGTGGATGACCGCTGCCCTTTTGGCGACGGTGAGGGCAGGGCTTCCTTGGAACAAGGAGAGGGTGTCGAAGGCTGGTTCTGAAGGGCGGAAAGAGCCTTGTCGGAAGTAACGGTCGAAAGTGAGTTTGGGGTCTCGTGCCCGCCGAGCCGGTGCTGGGGTGCGGTTTACAAGAGCGATGATGGTTTGCCGGGCTGATGGGTAACGGACAGACCCTCCGGGCCACGAAACCAGAAAACCAGTGTTATCGGCGACAACACGATGGCCTCCGTGTTCGGTTCGGGCGTAGTAGGTTCCTTCCGTTCTCAACATAGTGCGGCTCCAGCAAAGTAGGGGGGGTTAAGCGACGTACAGGACTATACCAATGTCAAGAGAAGTCCTACCCCCCATTAGCAAGGTTTTAGAGGGGGGTCGAACCCTTGGGGTCGGTATTTCCCCTATGGGTTTTCTGGGGGTACCCCTAACAGGGGGACGCCAAGGCTGTCCGCCGCCGGAGTTTTATCATGTCCGATCCTTACGCTCTGGGTCTCGTTAAAGAATGGGCTGATGCCCTCACTCATGGTCGTTTGGAGGAGCTTCTCGATATGTATATCGACAAAGCTGTGTTGGTTCCCACATTTGGGACAGAGATTCTCCGAGGCCGTGAAGCCCTTTCAGGGTACTTTTCCGGGCTGATGGAGTACCCCAATCTGCATGTGGCGGTACATGAGGAGATCAACCAGAACACCCATGAGGGTCATCGGGTGGTGTCTGGTCACTACACTTTTAGTTGGGGTTCCCCGACCGAGGAGAAGACCTCGGTCGATGCACGCTACACCTTCGCCATCGAGCAGGGAGAAGGCGCGGAGGAGTGGGTTATCAATACGCACCACTCGTCTGAACAGCCCAAGGGATAATCCTTTTTTGGGAGAAAGGGGGTTCAACTCCCCCTTGCTTCTCCGTATGGGGTTGTTCATCACCCCTTTGCCTCATCGAGAGGCCCGGAGATTCTCATGGCACGCAAGATTAAACGCACTCGTGGAAAGACCGCAAAGGTCGCCACCCAGATGGCTCACATCAAGGCCCAGCGCGGGCTGGACCGTGAAGCCCACTTCGCTGAAGGCAAGGATCTTGCCTCTTGGCGTGGGTGCCACACCGTCACCAAGGACCGCAAGCGAGAAGCCTCTCGTCGTGCTTGTCGCACCAAGGTCCAGTTTTAACCACTCTCACTTCCCGTCTTGCACCGAGCAAGCAAAGGAGGCTCTATGTCTGATTTCACGTTTCTTAGCGGTGCCCTCGTTCTTGCCGTAGAAGGCATGAAGGAGGGTTCGGAGAGAGTCCGTATCGTCACGGACAAGGGCACCATCTCCTTTTTCCACTACCAAGATTGCTGCGAGAGCGTTTCGGTGGAGGATGTGACCGGGGATGTGGAAGACTTCACTGGTTCTCGGATCGCCGAGTTCCGCGAAGACACCAACCACGAGGCGAGCGGTTACGGCGAAACCCTGTGGACGTTCTACAACATCATCACCGATGTGGGCGACTTCCAGATTCGTTGGTGCGGCACCAGCAACGGCTACTACAGCGTGAGTGTCAGCCACAACTGGGAACCCGGTAAGGCGGTGCCCGTTTCTCTTTGCCTCCACCCCCCGTTCGCTGCTATTCGCCGGATCGAGGAGGATGGGACCGCGTGGGATGGCAACGGCGACTTCTTGGTGAAGCTCACCAAGGAAGCGGCCCAAGACCTCTTGGAAAACTACACCCTCAACTAAAGGAGAGGCCGATGACACCTTTGAAGATGCCGATGCGTCGCCTCTCGGAAGAGGAGATGCGAGAAATCGTCGTGGGCCGCTTGGCCTGTGACCTCATGTTCAGTGGGGAGATCTCACCCAGTGTGCGTGACATGTGTATGCTCCCGGTGGGCATGGGGATACTCGCCCCCCCACCCCAACTGGTTGAGGCGTTGCTTGGCTCTGCCGAACCGCCTGAAACCTTGGAGGGCGACCCACCCAAACCCACCCATCCCGGCTATCCCCCGGGGGCCGGGGAGCCTCCCCCTAAGCCTGTTCTCGGAGCGGTTCCGGAGAAGCTCCTTAACGCTTTGGAGTGGGGGGATGTTGAAGAAGAAGAAGTCGCGGAGGCCCGAGCCGCTGTGGAAAAGGACAACCGCCGTCGCATCAATGAATGGACGGAGGCTACATGGCGTTGGCAGGAAGCCATCGACAACGATTCCCGTGACCGAGCCACCATCGACGCGGCCCATGAACAAGCGTTGGAGGAATGGCGGGCATCCCTGCCGGACCATGAAGCCGCTAAAACTGCTCGCCAAGAAGCCCATGATGAATGGAAGGCTCGTTATGACGAGGCCTTCTCGGAATGGCTCGCTGACCTCGGCGAGATCATGGGGCGTATGAAGGATGCTTTTCCTCGTGGAGTGAACGGCTTTCCTATGTTTCATGCGGTGACTCTCATCCATAAAGAGGATTGGGAGCGTATCGAAGGAGCCATCATGCGAGAACAAGAGCGTCGCTCTACCCTTTCAGTCTGAATCTCCCGTACCTTTCCAAAAGCCCTGCTCGTAGAGCGCATCGAACCAATGAGGTTCCGGTGGTTCTGCGGGCAGGGCTTTTGTTGTATCTGGCCCCCCCTTCCACCAGTCTTGGTCTTCGATGTGGAGGAGTTTCTCGTAGAGATCGTCGGGCAGTTCGGCCAATGCGTCTTCCTCAAACCACTCCCCATCCCACCGGGTGCGTCCTCGCTCCATGCGGCGGTGGACATCCCGCTCTCGGTGGCCTTCACCGGGTGCGTGGAGAATAAGACGTAGCCGATGCGGGCTGCCGGTCTGAAGCTGTTTGAGTCTACGGTGGACATTCTTGGAACGTCCTACCTTTACATCTCCGGTGGTGTTCATCTGCACCACATAAAGATCTGCACCTGCCGGGATCACACTCCTTCTCCTCCCCATTAAACCCCCTATTCTCTCACGAGAGGGCGGTAGCCTCGCTATACCCCCTACGAGGGCAGAGGAGCCTTTTGATGACCCCAGAAACCCCCCCGGCACGCCCCCACTCCATCCAATGGGCAAAGGATGTGTTGGTTATTTTGGTCATTCCTGCTCTACTCTGGATTGTGAAGTTGGAGGTGGGGAACGCCCAGCGGGACATGATTTTGTCCCAGTACCAAGAGGAGACTGTGCGCTTGGAAGCCCGTATCTCCGAAATCAAAGAGATCGACGCTCGTGTTCAAGCCAATGCGCTTCATTTGGCTCGTCTGGAAGGGAAGCTCGACACCGCCAATGGGAGGCTGGATGAGATTCGCGCCATTCTTCTTGACCGCTAAAGGGAAAGTCTGCGGAGCCACGATTATTGTGGCCTCTCTGCTGCTCGGTCTCGCGGTTTATCGGGTGGTCTGTGAAGGAGGAAGCGGAGACGCTAACTCCCCCCGCGCTGTCGAACATGAGGAGATGTCGCGTTCCCTCCAAGAGCAGACTCGGATGTTGGAGGTTCTTCAGCAAGATGTGGACGCTGCTAATGTTAACTTGGATGAGATCAGTGAGATTCTCAAGGAAGAGACCCCGTAGGCGTTAGCCCCTCTATACTCCCCTACGGTTTGCACTACCGGAGGGACTCGTGGCTACATCTGATCGTAAGAACCTGATCCGCTTGGCTTCAACGCTGCCCAAAGGGTCGGAGGAGCGGCGCGTTGTGCTCGCCCATTTGAAGGCGGACAAAACTTCGGTCACGGATGAGACCACTTCCTTTATTGATTGGGTCATGCTCAATCAAGACCCCATGAGCGAGCGGGCGATGACCACCTTGGTTGAAAAGCTCCTCGGACGCGGCCCCTCCCCCTATGTAAAGAAAACCAAACGCGGCCCCACTATCGAGGTGGGCGATCTTCTTATCCCCAAACCCAACAAGGCACCTGCCCAGAATGAAGATGTGGCAGAGCAGTTCAAGTTTGAACCGGGGACCGTGGAGAAAGTAGATGCGGATGGAGTTCTCATTAAGTTCAAAGGCCAGACCGCCCGTTTCTTTGGGCACTCGACAGGCAGCAAGACCGGCCTCTACCGCTACACACCCAAGTCCAAATACCCCACTGACAAGGTTCATATTGAGGCGGTTTACTTTGCCTCCAAAGGGGATGTAGAGCCCTACCGCCGCCATGTGGTCGAACAGTACGAGGAGCGGGGTGCGGCTCGCGGTGAAGATCGCCGCCGCCCCTATTACAGTGGCTACATCATTGGCTTCAAGACCACCAAAGACGGAAGCACTGTCGTGACTGTGATGACGCAGCAGCGCCCTTACCCGGTCACCTTCAACCCCAAGAAAGGGGAACTCCTCTATCTCGCTCGCATGAGAAAGCGGCCGGACTGGAAGAAGGAGTACCGTCAAGATGTGGCAGAGCTTCAGGAGGATGCACGCGGGTAGAATCCCCCTCACCCTCGATGTATTCAAAGGAGCATCAATCATGGCAACGACGAAGCGAAAGAAGAAGGCCGACAAGAAGGCTGCCGAGCAGGACATGACGGTTACACCCGAAGTTCTGGCTGGGATCACCCAACTGCGTACCCGGGCCGAAGGTCTCTTGGGAGAAGTGGGTCGGATTGAACTCCACAAGGCCAATCTGCTGGGAGAGATCACCGACCTCAACACGCAGGCCAACAACCTTGTGAAGCAGGAGTCCGCACGACTCGGCATCCCGGCTGGTGCTCAATGGAAGATCACCCCGGAAGGCAAGGCTTCTATTGTTGAGGCAGGCTGATGACTACTGGCTGGGAGCCAATATCGGGATCTTTCCCGTGGCCTCCGGCCAATGGTACAGCGATGTCCGCTTTCCATTCTTCGGATACGGACATCCGCTGGGATGACCCCTCTACTTTGAGCACAGGTCCTGCTACCCCCACCACCCGGGCTACGGTGTCGGTGACGGTGGCGGGGATTCCCGATGTTCTCACGGCGGCCACAGCTACTTTCACTCTCGTTGGTGCCCCCATCACTGCTGGGGACACCATCGAGGTGGGAGGGGTCGTGCTCACCGCTTCCGCCGGGGTGCCCGGCGTTGATGAGTTTGACGGCTCGTCGGGTGACACCGCTGTTGTGGCCGCCAACATCGCTACCGCTATCACGACAGGCAGTGTGGGGGCATGGGGGATTGCCACTGCTATCTCGGCCTTGGCAGTCGTGACTTTGACAGCCGGGACGGCTGGGGAAGCCGCTAATGCGACGACCTTGTCCTCCGACTCTGACCGCATCGCTGCGTCTGGTGCCACCTTCTCCGGGGGGCTGGATGCCGACACCCTCACGATTGGTGGGCAGGTGTTGAGTGCGGAAACTGCTCGTACAGCGGGGGGTATGAACTTTGGTGTGGGGCCGACCAACTTCGACACGGCCCAGAGCATCGCAGATGCTATCAATGATGCTACCAACACTTTGAGTTTTGTGACGGCTACGGTGACGGCGGGGGACCAAGTCCTTATCGCCGCCTTCCGGGACGGCACGATGGGTGATGGGATCACCATCACTACCACCAACACCACCGCTTTGGTTACCAGTGACTCCCAAACCAGCGGAGGACTCGGGGTTCCCTGTGAGGGGAAGTCCAACACCCAGTGGAACATCCTCGGGGTCAATGTTTATAGATCCGACACAGGGGAGCGGGGTCCTTACTTCCGGGTGAACCACATTCCGGTGATGACTAACTTCTTCCGCGACCGCACCGATATTGTGGAGCAGATGGGAGAGGTCATCCCGTGGGATACCGGCTGGGTATTCCGGGGTTCGATGCCTAATGTCGAAGGAGTCTGGCGTCTCCAGACCCGTAACCGCCCAATGGTGAAGAAGACGGGGAACGGAGTAGCAGCCGATTCTCCCTTTGATGTGGAGGTTTACATCGGCGGGGTGCGCGTGCCCGTCGCTGATGTGTTTGGTCCTACGGGTCAGATCACTCTGGACACTGCGCCGGTATGGGATGCGAGCACTGAACAATGGATTCAGTTCACTGCCCCCACGGAAACCACCCCCGTTACCGTCAACTACTATTGGAAGCGAGGGGAAACCCTCGTCAATGTGTTGGACGAAAAACATAAGGTTTTCTATCGTCTCACGACCGTAGCCATCGACGAGAGTGGGGAAAGCCCCACCGGTCTGGTGGAAACTCCCTTGGGATACACCGAACCCATCTCGCCTATGAACAGCGAGAAGATGGACTACATCTGGAAGGAAGCCATCCGGCGTAACCGGTGGATTCTGGAACAGGGGGGTGAGCGGGTTAAACTTTTCATCCGCCGTGTGACAGGGGTGGAGTGCGATTGCGTGTGGGACCCTCGATTGGAGGAGTACACCCAACAGCCTTCCAACACTTGCATCAAGTGTTACGGCACCGGGTTCGTGGGAGGCTACGAAGGTCCCATTGACATCATTGTTGGCCCCGACGATAGCGAACGCCGTGTGGCGCAGACAGCTAACGGGCGGCAGCTTCAGAATCAGTACGAAGTATGGATCGGTCCCTCACCGATGCTTTCCCAGCGTGACTTCATCGTGAAGCAGAACGGGGAACGCTACTCTATTGGCCCGGTGCGCCGAACCCAAGTTCGTGGTTTGGTGCTCCAACAAGCCTTTCAGATCGGCTACCTCGACTCCACCGACATCCGCTACAAGGTGCCCATGGGGGCTTTGGAACGATTGCCGTGGCCCGAGACCCGCTACAACAACCCGGAAGACTCGCCCTGCGAGGATGCTAACCCCTATCCGGTTGGGTACGACTATCAGGCCTCCCCTATGGCCACGGAAGTGCCGAAGATTGATGACGCTCGGGAACAGCGAGGCCGCACTCCGGTGTGGGCCAACATCACCTACGGTGGCAAGGGGTCGTGAGACTCTTTCACACTACCTCGTGGAATAAGCTGAAGCGCACTCTCCAATCCGGAAAGCTGAAAAGCCTCTCCCCCTACATCTCCCTCTCCGAGAAGCCTCTGTTTGGAGGTGACATTCGACATGGGGACGTAGCACTGGTGTTGGATAGCTCGGATTTGGGCAACCAGATTATGCAGGTGAAATACACGGAGAAGTGGGCGGAGCAATACCCCGAACAGGCCTCTTACATCGCTGGGGAGGGGTGGGAGGAACAGTTCGTCTACCCAGAGGAGTGCATGGATGAAGATGGCTTCGACGACGAAGCGTGCATGGAGCAGGCGTGGATGAACGGGATGCTCAACTCCTTCCTTTGGAAAAAGGGTGAGGACGAGTGGATCACCAAGAGGGAGAGCACCACCCTGAACGTGCGTGGTGCTCTGCTGGGGTTGCTGGTCCCTTCTGAACGAGGGAGAGAGCCAGCCCAAGAGATCGCTGGAGAGACCCTTCCCGTTTGGGTTGGCACCACCCCCTCGGCCGCACGGGTGGCGGCTCGGTACGGGGGGCGGAGCAACAGTGCCGGGTAGGTAAGGATGGGTGAGGGGGGTGTTCCCCCTCGGTTTTTTGCCAATCCTGTATGAGTAGCAGCCCGCTACGCCGGGGAGCCTTTATGTCCATGTCCATCACCGAGATCTTGAACCACCTTGAAACCACCAACCCGGAGGCTCTCCTGTTGGAGCCTCGTGCGGTTTACGATGCGGCTTTGGTTGGGATCACGGACCACCCACAGGATCATTGGCCTCGGGCTGAAAAGAAGACTGTGGCGGTTTACGACACCGCGAAATGTCTGGAAGCCCTGATGGAGTGGATGGAGTGTGACTACTCCGAGGCCCAAGACTGGTTCGGCTACAACACCAGCGGGGCGTGGGCCGGGGAAGGCACCCCCACCTTTGTGGGGCTGGATGAGGCCCATGATCCTCTGGGGGACCACGCACTATGACACTCCCTCGTTCCGCCTCATGGATGAAGGTGAAGCGACTCCTCCCCGGAGTCTCTGCTCCCTTGTTCCATGCCTCCACGGGACCTCGGGCCGCTAATATCGCTCTGCGGGGGCAGGGCTTGAAAGCCGATTCTGGGTTCTCCAATCACGGGGGCCAAGCCGGGATCTCGATGAGCCGGGACTTGGGTTTGCTCCTACGAGGGGGTTTCGGCAACGTCATCTTTGTTTTCGATGGGCGCGAACTTGGCCAGAAGTTCGGTATGGCTCCCGTTCAACACCCCGGTGTGGGGGATGAGTTTGAGGAGCGGATAGACACGACCAAGATCCCCGCCTCCTTCATCCGTGGGGTCATCTTTGCAGGCAAGGCACCCCCTGCTTTCGTTTTGCGTGAATGGGACGAGAAGGTTTCGTACCCGGTCCTCCACCTCTCTAAAGAGGAAGGGTGGAAAGTGGCTGGCCCACCGTCGGCAGCACGAGTAGTGGCTCGCTTCGTAGACGAGGGCACCGTCGGAGAGGCACCCCTCCGGGCCGCTTCCGGCAAGGCGTCCTCTCTCCGGGTCTACCGGGACTCCGACGGGGTCAGCGTCTCCAACGATGAAGGAGATTTCCTTCTGCTTGGTCCATTGGGGGGCTACCGCCTGACCAAAGAGTGTCGTGAATCCCTCGGTGAGACTGATTTACCGATCTGGCGTATCAGGGATGTTGAGGTAGCCGGGGAACGTCGAAGGCAGGGCATTGGGCTGTCTTTGTATGAGAAAGCGTTTGAAGCGGTGGCTCCCGCAGTAGTCGTTTCCGGGGGTTGTACGGGGATGGGGACGACCCCCGCAGCCCAAGCAGTGTGGAGGCGACTCCGGCAGAGGTATTCGGGCATCGAACAAGTAAGCAAAAAGGAGTGGTTGGTTCGGTTGGCCTCGGGCCGTACCGCTGCCCCCTTCGTGGACGAAGGAATGGTCGGAGAGGATTGGGGGTCGTCTGCCTCCGGTCTGCTCGTCACCGACGGTGACCGGGTGCTCCTGCTCAAGCGGTCGCCCTACGTCCAAGACCCCGGCTTGTGGGGCATCCCGGGCGGGGCTATTCCGGTGGACTACGGCACAGGGAAGCGAAAGGACGCCAAGCGGTCTGCACTCGACGAGGCTCGGGAGGAAATGGGCGGCATCCCGTCCGGCTCGGTGGGCGGCAAACATGTGTTCCGCAAGCCGAGCGGGTTCACTTTCACGACCTTTGTGTGGGAAACCGACCGCGATTCATTGAGCAAGTTCCGACCCCGGTTGAACTGGGAACACACCGATTGGGGTTTGTTCGACCTCGGTGACATGAAACCTACAGGCATCCACCCCGGTGTGGTCTGGGTGCTCAAGAGGATGGGACCATGAAGCCTGCCGAATCTGCTGCTATCAGTTTGCTCCAAGATGCACCCCACGAGTCTTTGGCCACCTTGCTTCAGATGGTGGGGGAGGAAACGCGCCTCTTTGATCCGGTGAGTCGGTCGATGGTGGATGCGGGTGAGGTTGGGGAGGCACTGCGCCGTCTGGCCCCCAAACCCTATGAGGTCTCTGGGGGCATCAAGGTTTACCATGCCACCACCCCTTCGGCCGCCAAGATGCTGTTGCGTCGAGGTTTTATCCCAGCCACCAAGCCCCGCAGCCGAGTGGAGACCTATGCGCCGGGGCGCGGGATAGACCAAGGGCTATACGTTGGAGCCAGTGCGAGGGCTGTGGGTGGTTACGGCCCGGTGGTGCTGGAGGTCACAGTCCCCCGCAAAGAACTTTCGGTGCCGACCGAGATGGCCCAACTGGGAGAGACCAGCCCAAGGCAGGCCCTGAAGTCCCATGACGGAGCCATCATCAAGCGGGCTATCCCCAGTGAAGCCTTCCGAGTGGTGGGGGGGCAGAGGTATGTGTCGGCTGCCCGCGTGGCCTCCCGCTACGCTTCCCGTGACAAGCATGGCTATCACGCCACTTTTCTCAAGAACCTCGACAGCATAGGCTCGCACGGGCTTTTGCCGAGTGGGGGTTCGCAGTTCAGTGGGGGTTATGAAGGCCACAGCCGAGGTCGCGTGTTTCTCTCTGACTGGGGCGGTGTGGACTTCTGGATGTCCAAGATGGAAAACCTCGCCCACCACAACTCCGACTTCAAAGACATTGAGGAGGATGCTGGGTGGACTCCCGTTACCCTTCGGGTGGATGTGAAGGAATGGGCGGACCAACACCTTGAAGACTTGGAGGAGGACGCCCCCGGATCACAGGACTCTTACAGTGGAGCTTTTTGGACCGATGTTGAGATCGAGCCGGAGTTCATTGAAGTGTGGGACGGTCGGAAATGGACCCGGGTGCGTTCTGTAGATACTGCGGCGATGACTCAAGAGGTGGAGGATGCCTCCTCCTATGAGTCGGATAGCGACGAGGAGTATGACGAGTACGGTCAGCCTACAGGGTGGTGGGAGATGGACTTTGAGATCTTTGCCCCCGGGAAGGCTTGATATGGCGCGATGCGGGCGATGCGGGCTGTGGAATGAATACCCCAAACACCACCCCGAGAAGATCTACGGGGGGGTGTGTGTCTGGTATCAACTGCGCCTTCACAGTAGCGATGTATACGAGAGCCGTGAGTGTCCCGACTTTTTGGAGCGCATCCCTGATGTGACTCCCCTTGAACACATGACCTACAAGATTCAACGGGACAATCTCGGGGAAGCCTACACACAGGCCCGGTTCTCTAAACGGTTGGCCCTTCTGGGAATGGGGATCTCGGTAGTGTCTTTTGCAGTGTCTATGTGGCAGGTGTTCCATGAATAATCGCAAGTACGCCAAGATGACGGGGCTGTACGGCAAGCCTCTCCTCAAAGCCGGGGACAAGGCTGCCGTGAACACTAAGCTGCTTCGCCAAGCAGCCGCCATCATTCTCCGGTCGGTGAAGAAAGAGATTCGACGGGACATGGAGAAGTCGAAAGGGCTGCGAGGCGGCACTTGGCCGAAACCTTATGATGATCGAAAGCCCATCCCTATCCCCCAAGGGGAAGCCTTCATCCGTTCCTTCCACTGGAAGATAAAAGGCACCTCAACCATCGAGATTTGGTCCTCATGGCCTACCGCTGAAGCCCATACAGTCAAGCCGACAACCCGCGACCTGAACGCGGCGATTCCCGGTAAGCCAGCGCAGCACCCCAAGAAGGGGATTCCAATGACTTGGCTCGTCCAGCCCAAGGTCAAGTACGTCCCTATTGTGACCGAGAACGGTCAGGTCATCATCCGAACTGCCCCTCTCACTACCGACGACGCATGGATTCATCCCGGCTTCACGCGCTACACCTTCATCGAGCGGGGTATTCGTAAAGGGAGAGTAGAAGTGGTCAAGAAACTCAAAGATGAGATCGTGGCCGCCTTTCTGGAATCCGGGAGTCTATTTTAATGAGTCAACAGATCCGATTGGACGCAGACGAGCCCGTTTGGGTGGAAGACCTCGGTGTGAGGGTTGGCCCCGGCCCTATCTGGGTGGACAAGACGGCAGCGCAGGCTTCCGCCTGTCTTCAAGCGTTGTTGAAGCTCAAAAAGGTCCGGCAATCTGCTGGCGCGAGGTGCCGTGTGTCTAAAGATCCCCCTAAGAAACCCGCTGTTCATTCGGTCCACTTGTCCCGCAACCGGGGACTCAACCGGCACCGGGGCCAACAACCCCCGCCGAAGATCGACGGCCTCACCCCCGAAGAAGCCCAAAAGATGGTGGCGGAAGCCGCAGCGGCGGCGGCACAGCAAGCTATTGCTTCCATGGCTCCTATGATGCAGTCAATGATGAACGCGGCACAGACCACTCCGGACGCATCGGCGTTGGAGGACAGGCTGGAGCAAGTAGTCACTAAGGTGTTGGGCAACGTCCGTATGATGGGCGGGGCAGGAGGAGGCACCGAAGGTGAGGCTTTTGGCGGCCCCGAAGAACCTTTGTTCATTCCCACGGGTATTGTGAGGGACGGTGCCGAGAGTCTTGATGTCCAATCCGAATCTTCGGGGGGAGGCGAAGGGCTGGATGATGCGGCATCTGCTCTTAAAGCTCTGCGGAAGAGCAGCCCTGCAAAGAAGAAAACCTCTCGGAAGAAGAAATAGGAGACTCTCATGGCCACCAAGAAAAAAGCCCCGTTGGGGATCGGGCTCGATGTAGGCACCATGAACCTTGTCGGTGCGCGGCGTACCGCTGACGGTTCGATTGAAACGAGCCGGATGCGAGATGCGTTCTTGGATCTGGAATCCGGTGCCAAGAAGATGTTGAAGCTCTCTGGGGTCAACTTTATTGATCACGGTGAGGATGGGATTATTGTCGTTGGCGATGCCGCCATGGACATGGCCAACGTCTTTGGCCGGGAAGCTCGCCGCCCTTTGTCGCAGGGTCTGATCTCGGCGGGAGAGATGGACGCCCTCGATGTGCTCGGAGTTCTTATCAAGAACGTCCTCGGAGAGCCGACGGAGAAGAACGAGATCTGCTATTTCAGTGTCCCAGCCGCTCCTGTGGATGCCGACCGCGATGTGGTTTACCACCGAGGTGTGTTTGAACGCATCGTGACCGAGTGCGGCTACGAGGCCTACCCCAGCAACGAAGCCATGGCTATCATTTACGCCGAGACTGCCGCCGACGGTTTCTCGGGACTGGGCATTTCGTTTGGCTCCGGCATGTGCAACCTTGCTCTGGCGGTGTCAGGCGTTGAGGGTATGGTGTTCAGTGTTGCGCGAGGTGGTGACTGGATTGATGCCGGAGCCGCGAAGGCCACGGGGTCCACTCACAGCCGTATGTGTGCGCTCAAGGAGAAGGGGTTTGACCTCATGGCTCCCGAGGGGCGCGAACAGGAGGCCTTGGCGCTCTACTACAAGAGTCTCATTGAGTATTGCATCGACCAGACCACCCGAGAGTTCATCAAGATTAAGGACAGGTTTGCTCTCCCCAAGGCTATCCCCATTGTGGTTAGCGGAGGCACGAGTCTGGCCGGAAACTTCCTCCCCTTCTTTGAGCAGGTTTTTGCTAAGAAACGCCGGAAGTTCCCGTTTGAGGTAAGCGAAATCCGTCACGCGAGTGACCCCCTAAATGCGGTGGCCCGGGGTCTCCTGATTCAAGCCATGCAAGAGTACGAAACCGAGTAGAACATGAAAAAGCGTCAGGCAAAGAAGATCGTCAAGCACCACGAAAAAGGTGTGTCCAACAGTCCGTGGGCTTCCATCGTCAAGGCGTTTCGTCGCCTTGGAAAGAAAGCCCCTGTGAAGGAGGCCGTGGAAGAAGTGGCCGCCGAGGTGTTGGAGGCTAAGGAAGCCGTGGAGGAAGCTATCACCCAAACTCACGAGGCAGTGGATTTGACTAAGATGAAGGTGGCCGAACTCAAGGCTGTGGCCAAGAAACGCGGTGTCAAAGGCTTCTCTTCTATGAAGAAGGCCGACCTGATCGCGATTCTGTCCTAAGTACCCGGAAGCAAAGAGGCCCCCCCGAAAGGAATCCGGAGAGGCCACTTTGCAGTGTGGGAGAGATCAGCCCGAGAAGGACACGTTGACCTTCATGCCACCACCACCACCCGAGTTGGCGGGGGCAACACACATGTTGGCTTTGGTGTTGTTGGTCGCGGTAGCGCGGACAACGCGGTTGACTCCCGTTCCTACCTTTCCGCTGGAGCGGAGGCGCAGGTAGGGTGGAGAAGGCTGGTACTCGGAAGTAGTAGATCGGACTGGCATAGGAGGCTCCTGTATGGGGTTCTTCCATACCCCGCTAAATAGAGGAGGTACCGGACCTCCACAAGAGATCAAACAGGCGCATCGCATCATCCGCGTCTTTGGACGCGGTGTGGGCACCTTCTGCTGACCAGCCGAGAAACTCTCTTACGGACCCCATGGAGGCTCGCTTCAACCCTTTGGGGAACAGGTGTTCGTAAACTAAGGTGACGGTGTCGATCTTGTGGTAGGGGACTCGCCCTTCTACTCCGGCCCGTTTTAGGTGGGCCGCCAACATCCTCTCATCAAAGGCGACGTTGTGCCCCACCAACACTCCTCCTTCAAGGAAGGCGAGGATTTGAGGGCCGACCGTGCTCATAGGGGGGGCGTTCTCCCAGCGCGAAGGGTTGTCGGCGTAGCCGTTTATCTCTAAGGCTTTTGGGGAGGCATCCTCGATGTTCTCTGGGAGGACGAGGGTATAGTAACGAGATTCTTTCCCATCGGGTTCACGCCGAGTGATAGCGATTTCAATCACCTCCGCCACAGCAGGGTCCAGACCAGTGGTTTCAGTGTCAACAAAGCATAGAGGACGGTCCATGAGGCTCTCCTTTCTTGTACCTACCGGGGCTGCGGGGGTTTTCCACCCCCCCTGTGAGGTTGGGGGATGACCCGTAAGCTCCGCCCTGTGGATATTCCTGTATCTCCCGCTTTGAGAGAAGCTCTTTTCGGTTTGGCCGTTCCTACAGAGGAGGGGACACATACCACGGTAGGTCTTCTGGTCGAAGAAGCGAAAGAGGCTCTTCGGAGAGCCAACAAGGTTCTGGCAGAGAGCGAACTGGTGGCTGTCACGGCACGGACGCTGATGAAAGAACAGAAGCGACGAGGAAACCCCTCGTTGCGCGTTAACCCCGAGGGAGTCGTTGTGCTGCGGGTGCAGTACGACCGGGAGGGAAAACCCGCGCCAGTTGTAGGAGCCTTGGGTGGGGCCGGTCTCCCCTCTCTTGACGCCTTGCGCCAACAAGCAGCAGAGGTGGGGGTGGACATTAGTGACTTGGGGAGGCAGAAGCGTCAGATCATGGCTCGGCTGACATCTGTTCAACAGAAAGTGGGCGAGGAACCGCCGCCGAGGTTGCGCGACGAAGTTCAAACAAAACCCCTCGGGAAAGTAAAACTCCCCCCCACACGGTAGAAACCCTATGAAGGGTCACGGGGACAGGAGAGCGCATGGCATCACCATACGGATACTGGGACTTCATGGGGAAGAACGGTTTGGCAGGGGCGGAGTCTACCGTCGTTGAACTTCCGGACGGGTCCACCTATGTGAAGAAAGACACCGACTACCCGTGTGTCTTGCAGGACGAGTTCATCCTCTTTGCGGTGAAGAACAGTCCTATAGCCCTTAATCAGTTCTACCAGTTGTTTCCTACCATGGACGCAGTGAGCCAAGCACGGCTCACCAAGTTGATGAGGCGGAATAAACACTTGTTCAAACGTCCCATGCCGGGGGATGAAATGGCCATCAACGACGCTATCCAAAAGAAGGAAGCTACCGCTGGTATCCATGTCACTCCACCGGGTCCTGTCAATCGCTACAAATAAGGAGATACCTAATGTCTCGCCGTGTCATGTCCGTCCTTCTCTCGCGTAACCCCAAGGTTCGTCGTACTTCTACCGCTGCCCGTGCTGCTGCACCTGCTGCACCTGCTGCACCTGCTGCACCTGCTGCACCGGAAGCCGCTCCTGCTGCACCGGAAGCCGCTCCTGCTGCACCTGCTGCACCGGAAGCCGCTCCTGCCGAAGAACGGCTCACCATGAGCAACACCAAAGCCGAGCTTTTGGCCGAAGCAGAGGCGAAGGGTGTGGACACCCCCCCGGGAGCGACTAAAGCGCAAATCCTTGAGGCGCTCTACGCTTAATAGGTTTCACCGCTTAGGGGGTTCCCGATGGCTCTCATGCGGGTGGACATGTATTCAATAAGCCACGGCTACGGCTTTTGTGTGGCGTTGGAGGGGGAGGGGCGCGTCTTCTTTCGTGTGGAGGACTTTGTTGCCTCGGATGCGGTGCTTCCTCTTATGGGGGAGAGCGTGGAAGTGCCCCAGATCGTTGAAGGCACAGGAAACCCCCGCGCCGTCTCTGTCCACCGCACTACTTCCCCCACGCCTTGTTTGGGGACGGTGGCTTCCTTTGATGTGGGGAAGGGGTGGGGGTTCATTAGAGCAGGCCAGATCCTTTACTTTCTTCATCGAAGTGATCTGCTGGAGAAGTTCTCCCCTCTGATTGGTACCACCCTGTCGTTTTATGCTGGGGTCCGAAGGGGGAGACCTCGCGCTTGTTATGTGAAGCAGACGGGTAAAGTGGGGGGCACTAAAGTCCCGTGAAGGAGAAGCGTCATGGATAAAAACCCATTTGGGGGGGTGAAGGGGAGTCTCTACACCCCTTTGTCGGAAGACGAGCAAGAGGTTCTGGCTCGTCTGGTGGAATCCCAAGACCTGCGGGTCATCGTGAAAAGTTGGGCCACCATCGACCAGCCCCGGGTGATCTATGGGGACTTGCGGCTGTCGCTTGCCTTTCGGATTAACTTCACTCGGCCGGAACTTCCTACCCCAGTTCATTTCTTTGATCTGGAGTTGAGGACTGGGGCCGGGTTGCTCTTGTTCAAAGAACGCCAATCTACTTTGTATAACGGGAAGCCCATTGAAGTAGCCGATGGGGTTTTCATGGACATGGTGTGGGACATCGCCCTCATGGCGATGGACCCCAAAGTGGTGAAGGCATTGAAGCCCGGTGCGCGGGGTCTCACTTCACGATGGCAAGACCGGGACACCGGGGAACTCACGCTAATGGGCAACGCCCGGCTCTCCCATGAGCAGCAGAAGCTCCTCCGCAAAGCTCGTCACGGCGAAGCGCGGAGCCGAGCGGATACTCGGGAGCAGGTCCATAAAGCAGAAGTGAAAGCCGCCGAGGTGAAGGCTGGGCGGAAGACCGCGACCGAGAAGATCCTCAAACTCAAAAGTGACGCTTAGTTCCACTCGGAGGGGCTTTGGCCCCAGAAGTGAGCGATCAACACCCATGCCTCAACAGGGATGTGGTGCCCATGGCGATGGGCAAGGATCGTGAGGTAGACCGCAGTCTCTCGGGATTCTAAGGCAGGTAGGTTGCGGGTGGCAGCCCATTCTGAAAGATGCGTCATGTTACGCCTCCATACAGAATATAGCAGTAAACCCCCAAACATGAAAGTTAAGACCTTACTTTCATGTTCAGGGGCTTTACTTTCACTCTCGGCAGTCTGACAATCACACTGCCGATGTGATTTCTCGGTTATCCGCGAGCGGCGAGGACACCCTTACGAATCTCATCAAGACTCTTCTTAGCTTCTTGGGCGACTTTGCGGAGGCGTGTGCCGGGGGCACCTGCTTTTCCAGAATCTACCTTCCCTGCGTCTTCGACGGCAGCTTGGAGGTTGGTGATGATAGCGTTCAACTGATCAGAAACAGACATTGAGATCTCCTTGTCTGGGTAGTGGGGAAGACCCCCGGAATGGAATCAACGGAGGCGGTAGACTTCGGTACGGTATTCGACGGAAGGTTTGGGTGACGCCTTTTCTTGAGCCACCATCTCTTTCTCCCATTGTCGCGCACCCACCAAGGCCGCCTCCAAAGAAATGTAGGCGATAGGGAGTTCACCGTTGGCGGTGTCGGTGCTCCATCGAATCGCATAGACAGGGGGGTTCATAGTTCGTCTTCTTCACGAACCAGATGGTTCATTCCGCTCTGCCGAGCGATGTCGTTAGCCAAGGCTCGCATGTGTCGGATGAGCAAACCTACCTCGTAGGAAGTCTCGGGGGGACGCAGCGGAAGGTTCTCCCCTCCTCTACGCATGGCTTCAATATCTACGATGACGGCATTCCAGCCATAAGCATCGGTGCCCCAGATACCTTCGATGTACGCCACCGGATCGGTGTCGAGATCAGGTACTCCGTCCTTGCCCTCTCCGGCAAGGCGCAGGCGATGTTGGTCGAGGTCTATGACCTTTTTGGTGTCGTCAGCCATAGGCCACCCTACCCCGGTGGGGCGAGGATCGAACGTGCAAGGGTAAGCTGGTGGCCCTGCTCCGCCATGCGGCCCAACAGGAGGAGCAATCTCTCCTCCCCGGCGGCATCCCACGGTTCACTGGTTTTCTCCAGCAATCCGGGACGTTTGTAGACCGTGACAGGTGGTTCGTCCCTCTCCCCCGTGGCGTCACACGGAGCCACACACCAAGCCACCCGCTCTCCATTTGGGCCAATGGTCTCAAAGCCGATACAATCACATGAGTATTTACGAAGCATGGCCCCTCTTACCCGCCCGCACTCTTTTCCCACCCCCTTTCTCGGTACTCCTCCTATGTTTCGCTGGGGGGGGCGGAGGAGACTTGATGCGACTCGACGGCCATGACCCCCACACTTTCCCTTACCGGGTAGCGACCCGGTGGGCTCTGGAGACCAGAGTGAAAGAAGCTGGGTGGGCCGGGAGCGGGTACGGGGGAACTCTGATCCCTTCTACGCTTCAAGACGGCGAGGCTTCGCGGATTGTTTCCCAAGGGGGCACCCTCCACGGATGGGACAAGTATGTTCAACTGGTAGGTCAAATGAGGAGCCACTGATGAGCGACACCCCCGAAGTCCCCACCCCTTATGTGTACCGAGCGTTGGTGCAGTCCGTTTATGATGGGGACACCATCAGGGTAGACATTGATCTGGGTCTCTCTATTAAGGTCCATGCTTCCTGTCGGCTCTTGGGCATCGACACCCCCGAGATTCGCACCAAGTCCGCTTCTGAAAAGAAGCTCGCTTATGAAGCCCGGGATCGTCTGCGTGAGATCGTGCTCAACCAATGGGTCACCCTTCATTCCGTAGCTAAACCCGACAAGTATGGCCGTCTTTTGGTAAAAGTGTGGTCGGATGAGTTTGGGTACATCAACAGCCTTCTAATCGACGAAGGTCTCGCTCGCCCCTATGATGGGGGCACCCGTTCTTCTTGGGGTTAGCACTCAATACCCCGTCTATAGCTGCCAACAAGCAGCACCTCTGGAGGCTCCATCATGGCTACTGGCGACAACCTCGATCTAAATCCGCAGAACGGAATACAGGGTTCCTCCCGACTCTATAAGTTCGGCACCTCTCCCAACACTCGTAGTGTTGTTACCCAGAAGGTGCGAGTGTTGGCTCCGGCCTATGGAGCGACTAAAGCGCAAACTCTTTTCCAGATTGGTGTTCTTTCCAACTTCGGTCCTTCGGAGTCTCGTAGCATCGAGCCGGTTCGCGGGATCGGTTTCGGTGACATCATCGCCGAACTCGTGCCGGGCAACACCGAGCCGATGACGGCTTCGGTCGAGCGCACCATGCTTTACCTCTCCAACTTGTGGCAGTCTACGGGCTACGCTTCCGGCGTTTCTGGTCCTGTGCGTTCTTTGCGCCACCATCGTTGGCCCTTTGATGTGCAGCAGGAGATTGTGTTCTCGGTTATCGCTGACCATGGCGTTCCGGGTGCTACCGGTGACGGTAAGTTCTCCAAAAACGGGTTCAACCAGACAAGCGGTGCCATCGACAGTCTTGAGTACAGCGGCAACCTCGGCGGAGGTGGCCCCTACGGTAAGGACAACAAGCCCGGCTCGCACCAGATCCTCATCACCTACTACGAAGGTTGCTGGTGGGGTGATTGGAGCACGAGCTTCCAGAAGGATACGGCTTTGGTCATGGAGTCGGGGACAATGACGATCACTGACGTACACGACTTCTCCGAGGTCCAGTACGGTGAGTTCCTTGCTACGGGTAACGATCCAAGTAACGATCAGTTCTCCTCCAACATCTACAACGCAGCCACCTTCACTTGATTTCTTGACCCACCCCGCTGGATGACTCCAGCGGGGTAGAGTCTCCCATCGTGGTACTGAAACACCAGAACCAGATGGAGGACTCTGATGTTGGATCTCACTTCACTCAAGCAGGCTTTTGAACCTCTCTCCCAAGTGGGGAGAGATGAGAAGACCTTTGACGTAGAGGGGACCACCCTCACCCTCCGCCCCCTGCTTCCCATGGAGGAAGTGCAGGTCCAGCGGTTTGCTGCCTCGGTACTGGATGAGATTCAGGGGCAGGAGGGTCTCTCCAATCAAGACCAGATGAGCCGTGCAGCGGCCATGGACTACTTCGACCGCTTTCGGATTGAGGTCATCGCTTACTCGGTGATTCAGGTGGATGACACCGACCTCCGGGAAGTCGAGCGCATACCCACGGGAGAGGTGTTGGATAACGGCACTCCGGTTCAGGTGCCCCGCACTATCGCGATGCGCGGAATCGTTCAGACATGGTCCCGGGCCATGATCACCGTTTGTTTTGCCAAGTACGGGGATCTCGTACAGGGGATTGCTGATCGTGCAGACAAGTTGGTGAGCCAATCTCTCGCCGATCTCGATGCCGAGATCGAAAGGAGCGAGAAGCGGCTGGAGGAACTCAAGGCTGACCGGGAAACCCGAGCCAAGGGTGATCCCAGTGTCACTTCGATGCAGATCACGCAGCTTGTTCAGGCCGGAAATGAAATGCAGGCTGACCTCAAACGAGCCGCTGCCAAGGCTGAAGCCGAAAGGATGGCGGCACAGGCTCCTGCTCCGGAACGGAAGTCGGTTATCCCTGCCGCTTCCCCACCTCCTTCTACCCCTTCTTATTCAATGCCTCCTCAAGAGGAGGAGACCTTCCCTCCCCCTGCGGCAGCAGGGGCACCGTTGGAAGACATCCGATCTTCCTTTGAGGACGGGGAAGATGCCGAAGTCATCGCCGCCGAAGAGGGGCGTATTCTGGAAGCGCAGCGACGCGCCGCAGCCGCCTCCCGGCAGAAAGTGGCGGAGCCGACTCCACCCCCCCAACCAACGGAGCCGACCCCACCTCCCCAACCAACGGAGCCGACCCCACCTCCCCCACCCCAAGACCTTCGTGACCCGCTCTCCCAAGCCCAGCCCGCTGGTAGTATCGAGGGAGTGGATGCGTACCGCCTCCCCGCCGAGGAGATGAGTCCCCGTGGGCGCAAGGGAAAAGCAAAGGGGAAGAAGGGAAGCCCGCCCCCTGCCGACACGACTTTGAATCCCAACTTTAAGCCCAACTCCTAAGTAGGTGAGCGATGGATCGGGAGGCTCTTGAAAAAGAGGCCGCCGAGAAAGCTCTCCTTGAAGAAGCAGACCGGCGCAGACCCTTATACAAGGATGTAGAAGACCTCATCACTCCGGGGTTTTTGACGCATACCTTGGTCGTGGATGGCGTTTCGATAGTCTTCCGGTCATTGGACGGCACGCGCACCATTCCGATGCTTCACCGTCTTGATGGTGCCAACGGTTTGGATTGGAAGCGGTGGTATATCGCCACTTCTGTGTGGATGATTGATGGCTTCATCATCGACGGCACCCCCCGGGGAAACGATGCCTACTATGTGTTTCACACATGGGCTAAAAACCTGCGCTACGAATGGGTCGAAGCTCTCTTTGCCACCGTCATTGGCATCCGCAATCGAGTGGCAAGGGCGCTCAAGATTGTAGAAGCCTACTCATGCGAAAAGTTCTCCCGCTCACTGTGGCACACCAAGCCCCCCCTTAGCGGTGAGCCGACTCTTATCCAACGGTTGTGGGACGCCCATAACCGTGGCCAAGATGACTTTGAAGCAGAGAACAACCAGTGGGGTCACACTATTGCTCTGGTGGGATCAATGTCCGGCAAGGGGGCGAAGTCACTTCGCAAATCCATCGAGAAATGGGAGCGAAGCCGGGAAGACCGTCGTCGTCGGGTCATTGAAGATGCGGTGAACTGGATCATTCAAGGGGAACGCTCGGAACAAGCCCCTGTTTTCATCAAAGTGGGCGACACGGAGTACGAGGTCCCCAAGGTCCATGCGTCCCAGACCGTGGACGAGATGCAAGAGGAACTGATGCGTGCCATGCGTGGGGAGAAGGACTACCACGACATGGTGGTGGACGCATACAAGGCCCACAGCATGGCCATCAAGAAAGAGCGGGAAGACGAACGCAGGGCCGCTCTCCGAGATGCTTTGGCGGAGCGGATGCAGGAAGGGTTGGAGGGTCAAACCTCTCTCGTCGGGTACACGGCGGAGCAGTTGCGGGAACTCAACCCCGAGGTGCTTCAGCGGCGTACTACCCATGAGGCTCAACCAGCGGGGCACGATCCGGCCTTCGACCGTTACATCAGCACGGAAATCAAACCGGGCTGGCTCGGTGCCCAAGGACGCCCCGAAGCTGCCGATGCTGGGCCAACTTCGGCCCCCGACAGCGGGGCAGAGAACAAGGGTCCTGAATCCCTCCAAGACAAAATCAGCCGAAGGAAACCCACGCTCAAGTCATAATCTCTCTATGGGTGTCCGAGGGTAGGAGAACTCCATGTCCGTAACTACAGCAGTTGGCCTCGACTTCATGGTGAATAGCATCACCGGGCAAGCCGATCTCCAGCGCGTCATTCAACAGGCGACTGCGGGTGGTGCGGCTAAAGGTCTGGGCGGTGCCATTGAGGACACCCAGAAGATGATTGAGGCCAAATACGGAAGGGCCTACACCAACGCCTTGAAGGTCGGTGCGAAGCAAGAAGCAGATCAGCTTGAAAACCACTTCAAAACCCGCCAGAGAAAGATTGAGGCCGAAACCGCTCTGCTTCTGAAGGCGAATGAGAAAGTGGAGGCGTACAAAGACCGTGCCGACTCCAATCGAACCAAGAAGCGGTGGAAGGCAGAGCAGAAGCGACTGCAAGACTCCATCCGGACGCAACAGGTGGCCCAAGAGAAGCTCGTCCAGACCCAAGAGGACGCCCAAGAACGCATGGTTGATCTCATGGATCGAGGGATGCAGCAGGCGGCCGACAATCTGGAGACCCGAACCGAGAAGATTGGTAAGGGCTTCGGGGCCACGCTGGAAGGCATCTTTGCCAGCGGTGGCAGTGTTGACCCTTCCCAGATGCTCAAGAGTGCCGGAGGAGGATTGAAGGAAGCCGCTCCCGGTTTGGTGGCGAAGGGCGGCAAATGGCCGGTAGCAGCAACAAGATGATTGCCATGCTCGGCAAGGGGGCGATGGCCCTTGGTGCGGCTGCTGGGGCGATTGCCGGGGTGGTGGCCGGTCTCGCAGCGGTTGTGGCTGTCTTTGGGATGGCTTACGGGCGAGCCAAGGACATGAACAAGGCGCTGCTGGAATCGGGTTCGGCGATGGACATTGTGGGGGGAGGCAGCACTTCATTGGGGAGGGGGCTTGCGAATCTCCGACAAGCCTCACAAAATGTGGCCACGAGTCTCCGGGTGACCAATGATGAAGTGACAAAGATGCTGGGGTCTTTTAATGAGGTGGGGCTTACCTTCCGTGAGATGCGGCAGTATGCGAGCTTCGCCCATGATGACTTGACGGCCTACACCGCAGTCGCCCAGCAAGCCATCAAAGCCTCCACAGCTTTTGGGGTGCAAGGGGAAGAAATAGCCTCTTTCACCAACATGCTTTTCCGAGACATGGGTCAGAACTTCTTAGGGGTTCAAGAGGCCTTGGGGGGCATCTTCGGGTCCGCCCAGCTTGCCAACATGTCCATGCGGGGGTTCTTCACTTCTATCAATGAGGCGACCTCGGCCATGGCGTTGATGAACTTCCGCATGGAGGACACGGCAGAGCTTCTTATCGCCATGACAGACATATTGGGGGAAGACATGGCCAAGGAAATGACCAAGTTCAGTGGCCGGTTTAGGGACATGGGCCACACTGATCGGATGCGCTCTGTGATGACTGCGGGGAGTTCGGGCCGGGCCGTGGTGGGGGCTATGGCCGAGAGGCAGACCGATAACTTCTTGGCTGATCTGAGAACTGCTGTCGGAGGAAAGGGGGCGATGGGTGCCCTCAAGAGCATGGGTCTTCTCAAAAACGGCAAGTTGGACGTTGGCGGCCTCAAGGGAGCCGAACTTGGGCGAATCCAAGAGATTGTGGCTTCCGCAGCGGGAGAGGGCGGCGAAGCGATTGCGATTCGCCTCGGGAAGCTCTCCCGAGCGCAGCGAGGCACCCGAGAGGGCGCGACTCTGGGCCAGCGGGCTACCGCTCTCGGGCAGGCGGATGATCTGGGCGAGTTGGCCTACGGCTTCGTGGAGGCAGCCTCAATCCTCGGCGATAAAACCGTCGGCGAAATGGAGAATCTGGACAGAGCCACCTACGAGAGCGTCACGGGACGTTCCGGAGGTGAGCTTGAAGCGATGATGGATATTTCCAACCGTATGGCGGCCCGAATCGCTCGGGACCGGGGGGTGGAGGCAGACTCCATCACTGCGGAGGACATCGCCGTGGCTATTGCGAAGGGTGATATGCACCTATCTTCGACGGATAAGGAGGCGTTGGAGAAAGCCCGAGAAGCATCTCTCCCCGAGATGGAGAAGATCGCCCGTCAGCAGTTGTTGGAGATCACCAGTATTGGTCAGACTCTCAAGAACAAGATCGGCGGGATGCTGGAGAAAGTCTATGCGGTCATCACATGGTGGGCCGGGGATGAGGTGGATACGTCGGAGATAGACAAGTTTATGGAGTCCTCGCAAGCCTACGCAAAAGACGCCGCAGCAGCAAGGGAGGCGTATGAAAAGTCGAGCGGAAAAGACTTCCAAGCGGAGGCGAAGGAGGCCCTCAAGCAACGCGGCATTACCGACGACACGACCGGCTTCGATGACCTGCTTGCCGCAGAAACGAAGAAAGTACAAGTGAAAAGACTTGGCAGCGTTATCCATCGGGAGCAGATCGCGGAGCAACACCAAGCTGGATATACGGCTGCGTTGGCAGGCACCTCCACCGACAGTGCCATAGCGGGAGTCCGGTACGATCAACTGAAGGCAAGCGACACCAAGGCCGGTCGGATTGTTGGCAAATATGACCGCTCGGATTTCACGGACGTTGAATCTTACAACCGATTCGGCCGCGCATCAGCGGCAAAGGCCTCCGGGGAAATCGGGCTTCAGGACGCGATGGGCAACAGGATGGGCGGTGGCGGGCGCAGCGGAGGCGGAGGGGGCGCACTGTTAGGCGTTGGCGCATTTATGAGCGAGATGGTGAACTGGATTCCGGGTGTCAGTTGGGGCGAGGCCGAAGGCACCAAAGAAGACAGCGATCTTCTGGAAGGTGCTCTCTACAGCGCCTCGCAAGAGCAGGCCAGCGAGGTGGTGGAAGGAGGCAAGAAGAACACCGCAAAGATGGTAGACACGACGAAGATGACCTCAAAGCAGATCATCGAGGCCATCAACGCAGGCAACAGAGACATGGCTCTGTCCCAGATCGCGGGGGCTACCGGCAAGGGCGTCGGCGCGATTCAGAAGATGAGCAAGACGGAACTGCGAACGGCCATGGGGGCTGTCACCGATGCCTCCCCGGCGGCCAAGGCCGCTTTGCAGTTCCGTCTCGCCCAGCTTGAGCAAGGAGTAGAGGACTTCGTCTATCGGGGTGGGTCCAACGGGGGGCGCATCACTCCTATTAACCGAGCCGACGAGTTCCTCGGAATGAAGCCCGGAGGGGCCATCAGTCAAGCCATGGGTGGCCGAGGAGTGGTCAACAACTTCTACATCAACGGGAACAACCCCAATCAGATTGTCTCTGTGGTGCGGCGAGCCGTCAAAGCGGCTCTGGGGAACTGATAGATGCCTACGAACCGCCCCATCTTCAGACCAGCTTTCCCGGGAGGGGCAGAGGATGAGTTTTCTTCCACTGGGAGGCGTCCCGTCATCTTTGACATTATTGCGCCTGATGGGATCACAAGCGTTCTCCCCGACAGCTTGAAGCTCGTCCTCCATGTGAACCCTACTTCCATGAAGATTGCCTATGAGCGAGTCGTGGAGCGCACACAGACCAAGAGCGGCTACGTCGAGCAACACTGGGGCGACGGCACCCAGACCATCAACTTCGATATGGCGACCGGGGGCTTCATGCGGCTCTACGCTGGTCTGGCCAATAACACCTCACCCGAAATGACCCAAGGAACGAGGCGGGAGAGCTTGGCCTACGACTCCTACTTGGACATGCTGGCTCTTTTCCACAACAACGGAAGTGTCTACGACATCTCTGGGCGCATCGCTCTCCAAGGGCAGATCAAGGTCACCTTTGATGGTGGCGTCTACTTCGGTTGGTTTACTACTTTCAATGTGACGGAGAGTGCTGACAAGCCTTTCCAGTTCACCCTGTCCGCTGCCTTTGAGGTCTCCTCCGAGGTCCAAACGTGGCGCACTTCTGCTGACTCTTCATCTTCGGTCTTTGATCTGTAAGGGGGTGTTCCATGGCTGGCGGTTTCTTTGAGAGCTTTGCGGCGGACCCTGCGGCAGCGGACACCTACCGCGCTGACCGTTACGAGTACGTCCCCAGTGGTCCCGGACTCACTTCTAACTTTGAAGTGCAGGAGGGTATCCCGGTAGACGGGAGCAATAAGATTGCTCGCCAACTCTCCCCTTTTACCTTGCGGCTTATCATCCCTCCCGCCCTTCTTGAAGCCCTTGATGTCAAGGGGGTGGACGTAAACCTCATGGGGCGCGTTGGCCAAGAGAGTAAAGAGCGGGACCTTCAGATGAAGACGATCCGGGAGGCTCTGGGGATTCCGATTGCGGGAGTAGGGTCCGCCTCCCAACAAGTGCTGACCAACCTGCGTTCGACGGTGTCAGCGGGACAGTATCTCCAGTCCACTATGGGCACCGATGTGCGCTCTGTGTTGACCGACCTCACGACTGTGGCCGACATCCGGTATCAGGTGGAGGCGATGATGCAGACTCCGCCTCTCACGTTGCTCATCAATCCCGAGAGCATGGCTATCGCTTATGTTTCAACCCAGCAGTTTTCTAACCGTTCCCGCTCCGGCTTTATCTTTGAGCGGTGGGGAGAGGCTCAACCTACCATTAGTTTCTCGGGAACCACGGGAGCTTGGGCGGCAGGCCAGAACCCTGCGCGGGTTTTCCCCGGCATGGACGAAACGGTGTCTCCTACAGGCGTTCAGTTCGCCACGAAGCGGGACAGCGCCGCCTTCCAGAACTTCATCTCTCTCTATCAGTTCTACCGCAACAACGGCTACATCTACGACACGGTTACCGGGACGGAGGCGCACCTCTACATTGGGGCCGTGGCTATCGACTACGACCAGTGGACCTATGTCGGGCATATCGACAACTTTGAATACAGCTACGATGAGCAGAACCCCCACAACCTCAAGTGGTCAATGAACTTCACCGTGGGGCGCATGTACGACCATGCAGAATCCCCCATTGTGATCCTCCCGGAAACTTCCCCCACCCCCGCTCCCGGCTCCCTCTCTCTTAGTGAGATGGGGGATATGATTGGAAACACCCCCCAGCAGAGCGATGTGGAGGGCAGGGCCGGAGGCTGGTTGGAAATGTCGGGCCGTGACGGCTTGGCTGGTCGTGGGGCCACTGCAACAGAGGAGTGGGTGGCGCGGCAGATCGAGGACGGCATCGCACAGGCCCAAGAAGCAGTGGAGTATCTGGCGGAGCAGTCCCAACACGGCCAGAGTCCGCTTCAAAATCTGGGGGTTCCCTTTAGCGGGGCTCCCGAATCGCTAACCCCCCCGAACCTCACGCCGGGAGGGGAGTGATGGTTGAGCGGTATGGTGCAACATGTCTGTAGGTGACAACAGCTTTGGCAACCGCCCTTACGCGGGCACTTACCGTTTGGGTTCTCAAACGGTGGTGCGCCATACGCCGGATTGTATCGTTCTGATCAACGGCCACACCCAGTTCGCTTCATGTGCCACCTGTAACAACAAGCTCGACTTCAACAAGTACATCACACAGGTGTCGTGTGACCCCACGACCGAGCCGGTCTCGACGGCCAGCCTGTCGATGTCCATCCCTACCAATGATGCGTCCGTTTTCTCTCACGATGGGAACTACGTTCTGGTACCCGGCCTTGAAGTCCTCATCCTCATGCGAGGGTATTTCCCGGTGGCGGGCTACGCGGCCAAGGGGCAAGAGAGCACCACAGATGCCGATGAGAAAGTTCCCGTCTATCCGTACTATCAAACCTTCCGGGGAGTGGTGACGGAGGTCTCCCATGAGTATTCGGGTGGCTTCTACACGGCCAACCTGTCCTGCTCCAACATCCTCCATTTCTGGCAGTACCTTCAGATCAACACCAACGGGTCGGTGTTCGGAACTTCCCCCAAGGATGACGGGGGCGGCATCGATCTGACGGGCCACAAGATGAATGGGATGTCCCCTTATTCCATCATCTACACGTTGATGCGGGTGGGGTTTGGATCGGCGTTTGGGGTGAACTGGACGATTGCCCAGAAGGCTAACATCTCCGCTGTGGCGGATGGGACCGGCAAGAGCCTCTACAAACATGCGGCTCTATGGTGGGAGAAAAGATGGGGGGAGGCATCTACGCGGCTGCGTATGTATGGAGCCGATGGCTCTCTTTTTAATGCTTTTGAACAAGCCTTTATTGGCATGTTCGATGTGAAAGGGAACGCTGCCAAAGGGGCGGAGTTCATTAAGTCCTTTGGCATTGAGCTTCCCAAGAACTTCAACCCTGATGCTAAGGCCAACTACCAAGCCGCCGCCCGCACGGTGGGCTACCGGGCCAGTGCGTTTGAGGAGGCTATTGTCGATCAGGAGGGCACGAAGCAGAGCGTGCTGAAGATGCAGGCGTTCGTGTTGGACCTTGGCCGGATGGGTCAGCCCAACATGTTCGATGCGGAATACATGTCGAAGATGGAGATTGCCGACACGGTCAAGGGTGTCTCGGGGTTTGAGTTCTATCAGGACGTAGACGGCGACATTGTCTTTAAGCCCCCTTTCTATAATCCCGACACCAGCACCGACCCCGTCTACTGCATCAAGGATCGGGATCTCATCTCCATTTCTGAATCCCACAGCGAGCCTACGTCTACCTACGTCAAGGGGTC
>Ga0098052_1000149_pt1 | contig 41927 bp, 47 predicted proteins | sample 15_taG_FD_81591 | JGI IMG/M metagenome (GOLD analysis project Ga0098052, IMG submission 81591) | Marine viral communities from the Subarctic Pacific Ocean - 15_ETSP_OMZ_AT15312 metaG | ecosystem: Environmental > Aquatic > Marine > Oceanic | place: Pacific Ocean | collected 2015-01-18
CATTCTCCTACTGCATTACATGCAGGAATAGATCAAGAAGAACATTTAGATACGAATGCTGTCAGTAGAATCACAGCATTGGTTTTAGCTGTTCTTCAACCTGTAAGGGATAAGTTTGGAGCAACCAAGATTAATTCTTGTTTCAGATCCAGACCACTGAATGAGCTGGTAAACGGATCTCCTAATTCGTCGCATTGCTGTTCAGGTACTTCAAGTGCAGCAGATATAGAAATTGCTAGTGAAAAGATAAGTAATCTGGAACTAGCAGTATGGATTCGGGATAATTTGGAGTTCGACCAGCTAATTCTTGAGAACTACAATCCTGATAGAGTTTCAAAGATAACTGGTCAGAAGGAAGGACCGAATAGTGGATGGGTCCACGTATCCTATAGTAGTGTGGGAGGTAACAGGAAGGAAGTTATGAGGATGGTAAAGGTAAAGGGGAAATCTAAGTATTTTAAGGGGTTGACAGATTAGGTTATTCAATACCTAGTTGTTTCTTTAATTTATACCATTTGCTGTCAGAACCTATTTTTTCATCAGATACTTTCACCCAGTCGATGCTTCCATCTAATTTCAGCATTTTAATCTTACCAGTTTTCCACTTATGGCTTGGGTGATTTAAGGGAGAAGTTTTGATTCCAGTAAGTCCTTTATTCCAAGGTGTTCTCCCCATCTGTCGTGTTGGTGCTTCTTTCCCGAACTTTTCCTGGGCTTTTTTAAGAAGACAACCACATGATTTGGTCTTTTTTGGCCTGTTCTTGACATTGTTCTTACGTATTCTCTTTTCATTCCCACAACGGCAACGATAGATGAAGAAAGTACCATTGTCAGAGTCAGAGAACCGAATTGGTGTCAAGAAGGTTCCTGGGACTTCGATACCAAGTTCTGGTTTGTATGAAGGCATTGGTGATCCTTTTCAGATTCTATTTTTTTAATGATCTCTATTGCTTCTTCAATGTGAGGAGGATGGTTTTCCTCATATAAAGAATATTCTTGTTGAAAATTGTCTTTCACATAATCTTTATTTCTATAACTTTTTTTATAAGCTGTAGAAAAAACTGATTTCATTTTCCCACTCATTTTAAGTTCTCTTCAGTAATAGTTATGGGATGCTTGCCTTTGGAGACTAGGTGCTCTAGCTCTTCCTTATCCTGTTTTTTGATTTGATTGAAATACTCTTTGAAGGAATTAAATCCTTCTTTTTGCCATGTACGGCCTTTTTTCTGTATAAAGCGTTTGTCAGGATCTGAGGAAAAGTTTGTAACTCCTGCTACCCATGCTTTTCTTTGGAAAAAACCATTAAAAGAACGGTATAGCCCTCCTCTAGCACGCTGATAGTCTTTACCCTTTTTACTTCTTGGTGATTTAAAATCAAATCCTTTGCCCATTATTTAGTCCTTTCATAGTTCTCAATTTTAGATACAACACTTGCTACAGTATCATCAGGAGCAACACCCTGCCCAAAGTCTTGTGCATGTTTCAATACTTTAAGAATTGCATTGATTTCAAAGACCGTGAACTTGATGTTGCTATACCATAAGGATTTAGAAGATGGGATCTTCTGCATCCAGTGCTTTTTGGTTCTCTTCATTCATATTCCGATGCGGACTGAATTCATCCACCCATAGGAAATGATATTTAGAACCGTCTTTTCCTTTACCTTCCATGAGTTTCCCCTGGATAGTAAGGGTATCACCACGACCGCACCATTCTGTTAGTTTACGAGCCTGATTCCCGTGTGCATTACAACTAATCCAGATTGGTTGGTTGGCATACTTACCATGTTGTGTAATACCGAAGGAGAACCAGCATACAGATTTTGTAGTACCATCATCTTTCGTGGTTTCCTTTAAATTAGGAGGGTTTTTACCAATTCTACCTGTTGCAACTATAGAGTTAATCATACGTACTCTTCTTGGTTGATATTTAAAAAAGATTTTATTTCATTCATGTTAGGGAAAGTTTGAATAAACTCCCAAGCACTATCATCTGGGGCATCTGGGTCGAAAAGGCTGTATAAATCCCACATATTCTGCGTCTTAGCGTATGTAAGCTCTTTCGTGTGGGTTGTACTCCTAACAACTTTCCATGCACCACAGACCGATATATAGACGTTATTGCGGAAACTCCGTTTGAAGAATTTCTTCTTAATCATAAACCTCCGATATGAAAATAGAACCTTTGACCTTCCAGATCTTACTGGCTGTTACATGGTATACGAATTTGTCCTCTTCAAAGAATGCATCAAGGACTGCTTTCAGAAGATTATCAATGTCAGGACGTTGTTGATGAGGTGTCCCGTCTTTTGCGAGTCTCTTCTTCTTGCTCCATGTTCTTGGCATCGGGATTTCGAATATTATCAACAATCTGGATGACTTCTGAAAAGGGGCTGAAAAGGGACGCAAAATGTCGCAGAAATTGCGGTATTTCATTACTGCAGGACGTTTCTGCCACTTGTCCCTTTGTGTCATCCTGGGTTTCCCGACAGGATCTGTTGGTATCCATACCTGTTTTACCATCAGTCTAAGAAGTATATCTTCCTGGAACGACTTCCATGATTATAAATATGCTGAAGCTGTTCCTTTGCTTGTTTAAGAGTTGATGTCCCATAAACTTCTCCTCCTTTCTGTGTTAGTTTGCGGAGCATCACTTCAGGAACATAATGTTCATGTTCCATTAAACCTGCAATTGCTAAGACCATCCTATTGTCTTTAATAGGAGTAAGATCTAGACAATCACGGATATGCTGACATTTCCTCTTTGTTTCTTCAATGTCACTAAAATGTATTGTATCAGATTGAATCATTTCAATAGCTCTATGCATAACAAGCTTTATACCAAATTCAATTTTGATAACAATATTTGCTGAAAAACAATACTTTTCCATTAAAAATTCAATGATCTTTGCTGCCTTACTCCCGTTATTCACTGCAGCTTTAATGAAATCATTGAGATTCCAGCGATTTGCAGATGCACTGATCTGTGCATAATCTTCAACTCGTGCATCAGGATCTATAAGCACATATGCTTCTACACCTAATTCAATACATGCACGGACTCTATGATGTCCATCACATATAACAAGTTCTTCATTCACAATTACAGGCAATCCTTTTTTATAGCCGAATTTTGCTATATTATTTTTGATTGCATTTAATCTGTTTCGATGTACTTGGGTAGTAACACCTTCTAGTCTATTGTTAGCACTGGACTTAAGATCATTCTTAAGTTCTTTGACTGTTAATTGTAATAACGTACCTTTACGTTTGGATTTCATTGTATCCTTTATAGTTTGGTTGGTGTGTTGCTGAACACCTTTGTCCTCATGACTCGAACCTCCGATATGAAAAGGCTGAAGTTCATCTATCAGAAACTTCAAGACGTATCAGTTAGACCCTTTATTTGAGATGTTGCCCTCATCTATGGAGTGGATCTATGATTCAACAACACAAATTATCTTGGCAGATATGCCATTGTTACATGTTCAATATGTTTCCTATTGCGGAATATATCTCTTGTGAAATATTCTCTTATGTATAGGTAGCCTCCTGGAACAGATTCACGTAATAATCTTACTTCGTCTGTTTCGTAGACCACTTCTGTGTCAGTTTGTCCATTGCTTCCTTGAACTCTTTCGGCATTGGGATCCTGTTCTTGACTACCTCCAACTGAGGCTTTTTTGTCTCTGCGATCCTCTTTCTTGTCTCCCTCTCCAGTTTGTAAGCTTCCATGAATTCCTCTGGAGTCGGCATCCAACCTTTCTTGCTCGGATGTCGTGCTATTTCGCTCCTCAGAAACATCTGATGAACGCTGTGGGCTAGTTGAAGATCGTCGACTACTTCTAGTGCGTCTAACCATGCTTTAATTAGGCTCTCGGTTATCGGGACTTGGTAAGCTGATGCTAGACGGGTAACTATTACCGTTTCCATCGCCTTGCTCTGCTGACTTGTATTGTTCATACATGTCCTTCTCAATTAAATCAGGATTCATACCCTGACGAATGAACTTAGGGGCTTCTTGTTTGGATGAGGCAGATTTATAATTCTGATGTGGTTCATGTACACTCTTCCAACCACTCATAATTGCTAAATCCACCATTTCTTCAACATTGTACCCCTGCATCTTGAATCTCTGCAGTCTGTTAAAAAACAGTATTCGACCTTTTGCTGTGAAAGGTGATTTGATCTGTTTCCTGTGTTCTGCGAATTCTGCAGTCAATGAGAGCAGATCCCTTGCTGCAGGGTCAGTTTTCTCATTTTCATTCCGTGGGGGGACTATAGGGGGGTTTATTATATCTTTAGATGTTGTTTCTTTAGGAGAGATAATATCTAAAGACGTATTAGATTTATCTTCTATAGATGCTATAGATCTAAAGGCAAGTGCTTTAGACTCGGTTTCGGGTCCAAGTTCCTCCGTTTTGATAGGAACATCTGGTAAGGTGCTGTTTTCTAACACTTTATTAGGTGCTGAGAACCATTGCATCTTCTTGTCTGTCTTTTTCAGTATATAGCCTTTCATAACCAAATTACTGATTGCACGGTATATTGATGTTACACCCATGAATGGCATCATCACATGTAAGGCAGCATAAGAAACTGGTGTCCAAAATAGACCATCTTCTTCTCTCTGTTTATGGGTTTTATTATATAAAATATTCCTAATCAGAAACTCGTAGATGATGGCCTGATTTATGCCATTTTCTTCTGCCATTTTAGAATCAAAGAAATATATCATACGGGTTGTGCTGAGTTGTTTAATCATACGGGTTGTGCTGAGTTGATTACATCTTCAGGAAACTCTTCTCTGAGTTGTTTAAACATACCTACAACACGATTAAAGTCATCTTCTGATAGTTGTTCTTTCCAGGCTGAGAAGTTTGCGTTCTTGTAGTCTTTAATTCGATTATAGGAATCAATATCAAAAACTGCATCCTTATCAGGATTTCCTTCAGGGTTCATAAGTGCTGCTACGTCTGCACCTATACCTTCTGCATTCCATTGTGCATCTGCACTAGGTTCTGGTTGCTCGGTTGTCTCAGCAACTGGTTCTTCCTTTTTAGGTTCAGGAGAATTAGCCACTTTAGCCGATTTAGCCACCTTTGTTGTTGATTTCTTCTTCGGAGTTATATCAACAACACCATCTTTTGCCTGATCCATCTCCGACCATTCATACATGCCTGTGAATGCTTTAGGGTATGCTTTCCTATGTGCTGCAGCTATTGCACATTTCTGAATCATTCCCCAAGGGTCGATCTTCCAGCGTGATTTACCTGTATTGAAGGCATCCAATCTAACTGTGGCAACTATGTCATAGTGCTTGTCCTTACGACCTACTTTGCACCATGCTCCCAGTAGTTTCCCGAATGGTACTTCTGATGGTTGATGGTCTGTTTCTGTACCTACTGTCCAACCTGCAGTATATCCATTGTAATCAGGGTACTCATTGGCTCTTGATACAAATGTATCTACATTAATCACTACTGCAGCAGGATTACCGCCATACTTGATGAAGTAGACTTCCTTGATCAAAGGATTAAGGTTTTGTGCTTTGCACAGTTCAAAGAAGTACTTATGTTCTGCAGGTGATCCATTACCTTGTGGATCAACATGTTTAATTACTTCTTGCATATCAAAGTTCCATTCACGTTGAGATTTTGTAAATGGAATAAACTCGGTTCTTGCTAGTTCAGTCATGCTGCCTTTTCAGTTTCTTTTGTTAATTGTTTAAAATGGGGACAAAAAGTATTTACATTGCAATAACTCATGCAACGAGTGTCTTCTCCAGGACGGAATTCAACTTCATAAGATGATGGTCCAGTAGATAAGTCATGAGCTTTTGCAAATGCATCATCATAATTATCTAAAACCTTAGTGGCTTTCTTATTGCCGACCTTTTTAACAGCCCATGTATCAGGTTTATGCCAGCGTTCTTCTTCTGAACATATCAAATCACCTTTTAGATACATCCTTTCCAATTGTGAAGATTTGGCATTAACATTAAAATCAGCTTCCATGTTGAGTTCTATACGCTTTAACAGAAACTTTTCTGCTTCAAGACTAGACCATATAGGTATTCCTATAAGTTGATAGGGTTGCTGTGGATATTTAGCAGGATCATTCCTATAACTGTTGAGCGACCAATCTCTGTAGAATGCTATCACAACAAGATCTGTTATACGTCTGGCTACTGTTAACATTTTCATAGGATATTGCTGATTATCATGTAGAAGTTTCAGCAAATTAAGCTGATCATGCCATTCTTGTTTACCTTTAGGGTTATTTAGTGCTGACCATGCAGATGTGACTTTCCAATCATAGATTGTATGCCATAAATCATCTCCTATATTTCTATATTCTTTATAGTCAATCTGACCACTTATGGTCTTACCCATACGTTTGATGAAATAACGTGTTTCTGCTGTACCTTGATCATCTGAAGAGTTCTCTATGAAAGAGTGTATAGCAGATCCAAATAGACTCCAGATCCTGCTATCAGCATCTTCTGTTACTTCATCATGGTGTTTACGTTGAAGTGCAGCTTGCCAAGGTGGTTTGATAAGTTCAGTGACTGTTAAATCACTGTTGCCCTTATCATAAGTTTCGTGTTGTTTGAGGATTGCCTTATAGAGAATATCTGGCATCCAGGGGGGTTGTACTATGTCCATATAACCTTTCAATTCAGGTTGATTATTCGGATTCGTTGAGTAATCTCCTCTTCAAATCCCGTTTACGTCTCCATAGTGCTTGATGCACTGCTGAAGCAACTGCAGAGTTTTGTCTCGTCCCTGCGACTACCATGTATGCATAGGTCTTGGTAACGCCAACATCCTGGGCGATTTCCTTCAGGTTTACTCCTCCCCAGAACTTAACTTGTTCTTGTAAGTGAGACATAGTGTTGTTTTGTTTAAAGTTTAAACAACATTATGACATCTGTTCATACTTGTCAACAAAAAAGGCAAAGAAAAGGGCCAAAAGTTGCCTTTCAGCCCCTTGATATTATATCACAGAGTTATGCTGCTAATGCAACATCCTCCCAATTGCGTGACTTCATATTGACAATATCCCAACCGATTGATTCCATTTCAATGGATCTATCAACTGAGGTGCATTGTTTTGCTGCAGTGGTCACTGCATTACCCATTCCCCATTTGGTTCTGTCTCCTCCTAGTAATAATGCTTCCAGGATAGCTTCAGACTCCATTTCAGAGAATTTATGCTTCTTTGTGATCTCTTCTACTGCTTTCTGAGGTCTTTCAACTTCTGCACTGTCTTGAGATACTATGATTCTGTCTGTGATTTCCTCAAATGTCTGTCCATTGAACAAATGAGTCATCTCATCTTCCATCGTCATAAGCCATGCACGGTCCTGCTGAACGATAGTCTCATTTCTGTAGACTTCAGCACTGAAAGCCATATCCCGTTTAGACCCAATATGCTTTCTTTGTATAGTGTATTTTGCATCGTTGACAGTCATACCATTGAGACACACAAGCCTCTCAAGTATCGGAGAGACTTTGATCTTGCCCAGACCCGTTTCCGAGTTTTGGGCAAGAAAACCTAATCCTACTATGTCTCCCTTCTGCTGCTTACTTATATCTCTAGTCATATTAGGCATGAAACATCGCATGTACATGTGATTATCAGTAATGTAACTATCCTTAACCACCATGTTATGCTTGTCTGCAATGGGTACTATTGCCTGTAATACATCAAAGTTATCAATCGTAGCATATGCATTGCTCAAGTAAGCTCTACCAGTATCACCCCAAGCACGTATAAGCCTCTGCTTTGGTTCATGATTAAACCAGTGCTGTACATTGTCTCTGAGTAGATCAGGAGCCTTCTGTAAGCATTTATCGAAGTAACTCTTCGGCAATTGTATATTGTTTGCCAACTGAGTCGTCATGGTGTCATTCATCTCTAATTGAATCATACCACTTTGGGTGGAAAGATTAATCAGAGGTGTATTCCTACTTGAGGAAGTACCATCTTCTTCGAATATTTCAGTAGAACTATAATTGAATTGTATATTGTTCGTGTCATGTACGTGGAAATCACGCTTTATCTCTTCATCATTCTTGATCTTCTTTACTAGATCATTGATGTCGTATCCTGGCTTCATGCAGTCTCCTTCTTTGATTCATCATTCGAGGGACATGTAGCTACAAGCTCTTCCCAATCTTTGACATTCACCATCTTCCTGAGTTTCATTTTGTCTTTGATGCTCCCTTTCGTATTATTATATGGAATATTCACTTCATCATCCTGGAATAACTCTTCAAGTTTCCTCATGACGCATTCTGCATTGTAACCATCATATTCTCCTACTTGATCTGCATACTTCATATATACTTGAAGTGCATTACGCATCGTTATGAGTTCTGTGACTTCAAAACGGGCACGTATATGCTTCACTGTTTTTACTGTTTCAATTAGATCCATATGTTCCTTTTTATGAAAATGAGATATCCCAAGAACCGTTTGAGATGATTTCGTTGACGTTATCTTCTAGGTTTCCGTTGTTTTCGATATATTTGTTGATCTTATCTGTTGCATTGTTGTCCATCCATTCATTGATGGCATCATCGTTATCACTATCCTTTAGACCTTGGATTTGTGTCTGAATTTCTGGATCTTTTAATAGTTCCAGAAGTAAAGGCTTTGCTATTGCTGATAAATCCATATATTCCTTATTCAATAGATTCTGTGTAATCAATAGGAACAACTTTTGGAAACTTCCACTTTAATCGCATCGTTTCCACTTGCTCCAGTTTACCCTGCTCAAGAAGTCCTGATAATGAAGCTTCTTTCCAGAGGGTTCCTTCGTACACATCACACATTTCTGCAATCAGTGCACGTTCTGCACCCGTAGGTACAAGATCTATGACCATTTGATCTTCAAAACTATCATCTAATTCAGAATGGTAATTCATCTGACTCCATGTTTGACGGTTGATCGCTATTACTTTGGCTATCAATTTCTGCACGATGAGACTTGCTAACGTACCCACTACCGCCACAGATATCGCACGGCCCAATATCACTAACATAGTTATCCCATTCGTCTAAAAGGTTCACATGTCCATATCCTGATCCATTACAGCTTGGACACTGTATTTTAGGGTCTTTATCCATTATTCCTCCTCTTCTTCTAAAGGTGTTTTATATATCGCGATTAGATGTATAACATCATCTCCAACTCCGCATTGCACGGTATCTGAGGGAATTATTTCATCAACATAGTCCCATCTTGTGTGACCGACTAATTGTTCACATGCTCTATCTAAAGCGTCATTTGATGCTCTGCAGTAGCTTGTATCTTTCATTTTTCCTCCATGTATTCTTTCCAATCTTCTTGGAATTCGTCTGGGTTACTATCGTAAATAGACTTAAATGCATCTTTTGCATAATCCCATATATCTTCTGATGTTAACCGAAATAATATTGTGTCTATAAGTTTATCTAGATTCTGATCAGTCATCTCTACTTCTTCAGGTAGGTGACTGTCATCATGTAACGGATGATCCATCTCTACGCTCCGATAAGGGGGAAACTAAAAAAAAATAAATCCATTAAAAAAATACTACTGGTCGCATATTATCTCTACGCTCCGCTAATTCATCGCAGAAGTAAAAAAGTATGTACGTGAGAGCATGAGGTGAAGGGCGAACCCTACACTTGGTCCTGTTGCGTACCTCATACTCCCACGCATTGTTTATTTGTTGATGACTCTATTTACGAGTTCAAGCTTTAAAGCTTTGTATGGTGCATATGTTTTTATATCGAAACTCATATCAACATATTCATCATTATCTTCATAAAATGCATCAATGATTGAATCGGCATGCATTGTTGCAATTTCACCTGTGAGAGTTGAAGCAAATGTCTCAAACTTTGCCATCAAAGCATATCCAATTTTTGCTTCGTTTCGTTCAAGCATTTTCAAGGTGTTTTTAATATGATTTGTACTCATATCTTTCATATCCAAGATCTCACCACCTCTTGTTTTCCATGTAGGCATTAAACCTCCATATTTTGCTTGAGTGCACTGATTCTAATGCCTGTTGATACTCTCAACCCATGTAACTGAGAGTGTAATTGAATAATCTCCTGGCACAATTCTTTACGACTCTTTTTTCGTAATATTCGATTAATTATATTCCTATTCATATATTCCTTTCTAGGGCCAACTCTTCCATGTCAGCCCTTTGGTTATTTAAGTTAAAAGCAGGTACGTGTGACCTGCTATGAGGCCAATGCCTGACCCTATCAACCCTGCGATTAGATGCAGGATCACCCAGTATTTAATCAGGATGTATGTTTTCACTTGGTATCTCTTTTGAAGTTATCAAGCATCCCAGGTTTCTTTGCCTTGTCAGATTTAAAAGCATCTACGAATGGCATGATAAATAATGCTATTGGCATTAGTAAGATCGCACTTAGAATGTTTTTTATGAGCTTAACTAATGTATTCGGTGCTTCTTTCCCTTGGTTTTTGATTATCTTCCCAGACTTGGATATGACCTCTTTGCCCTTCTTCACTCCTCGTGATTTGAGAAGTTTTTCCATATAGTTCGCCATCAACTGTTCGCTTTCCTGATACATATTCGTCTCCTATTCGACGTTTAACGATTATTCCTGCCAGAAATGCTATCACTAGCGGTATGACAGGTATGATACTGAATGCTACTACTACTGCTATTACTGAACCCAAAAATGCCCTATTCATCGAACTGAAGCTCCCTTTCTTCAGCTAAATCTGCTAAATGTTCACGAGCTTCCCTCTCCCAATCCATATCCCTTTTATTGCTGTATGGATAATTTTGCTCAATAGGTTCCATATCTACCTTTCTATAGATATACTTCTATAGATATATCTATATAGGTTATTTATTTAGAGAGATAATCTCTATACATCCCTCTGTTAGTGAAAGTTAACTGGTATAACGTCCAGTCACTCTCAACGCTCCGATAATTATTCCGTGCCCTCAAAAAGTAGTATCCTGGCACCCTCTCGGAATGCCAGGTTGTTGTTCTGCCTCAGGCTTCGTTTACTGCCTGTTGCGTTTCTGCAGATGCGGTTGCGGTCTTCCTCATTGCGAGGACACGCACCGTCTTTGCGTCCCACTCGGTCGGAAGCCAATCTTCATCTGCACGGCTGTACTCTATCTTGACCCTACCGTCTCCGGTGGAATTGATAGCTTCTATCTCCTCAGACGTGAGGTTGACGTAGAACGGCCAAACCCCGTAGACCGTCCTATCTCCTATTTGCTGAACCATGTACTCTGGCTCAGGTCTTGTGGTGTGCCCTCGGTCGCCTTTACTGGCCTCTGTCTCGACTATGAGAGGTTGGGCGTTTAGGGCGATGAGGTGCCCCTTTCCTGCTTTACGGTCATAGAATGCAGGGATGCGTAACGTATGGTCTGAAGTCAGTTCCTGCCTAGGTCCTGGTGCAGGTGTTCTGCCCTGCTCGTCCTTTGGTTCATAGTTGCTGAACTCCAAAGACGCTCGGTCAACCAGTAAATCCGCAAATACAACGGCATGTTCCATTGTGACCTCGGCCCGTACGTTTACGAAGGTTTCTGTTGTGTCAGTGTTTGATACTTGCATAGCGAACTCCTTTAGTGCTGTGCGGTTAGGATGTCCCTGCCAACTGGACTGCTGACTGAGGGAACAACCTATAAAAAAACTCCATTTTGGAAACTCCCCTGGTCGCTTAAACTTGTGTGCCCTTCCATATAGCCTCGCATGTCACCTTCTGTAGCCTGTACTGTACCCTGTAGTGCTTACCTCACTAGTGTAGGCCGTGCGTGTCGTCCACATTGGTCGTCTGGGTTGGGTTGGTTCGTGTTGACGTTTATATGCGAAGGCATGCCCCCCCAACAAATTCGCTGTCTCGACGTGTCTGGGTATACCCCCTCACCTACATTGGGTAGGAATAGGTGTTACAAAGTTTAACAAGCAAAAAGGATTTGCAAAGTAGATTGAGAAGGGTTAGTAGTAGAGGTACTTGGAATAATTAGGAGTGTAGCGAGATGTCAGATAAAGATTTATATGGGAAAGAGGACTTTTTGCACAAGGGAACGAGTCATATCATGGATTCAAAGAGTCCAGGAAGAGTTCCGAAGTATTATCATGGTAAAGAAATAAACAGGAAGAATCAGTTTTTAGGAGGAGGTAGACGGGCTAATGATGCAGGTACTCGTACTGCTGGTGGAGGTTCATACCATGAGATCAAGCACCAGAAGAATCCAGAGGCAGGAACATCAAAGGGTCAGAGTCCGTTTTCAAGAGGAAACAAGGAAGCAAGACAGAGGGGGACGTTATTGACAAGAGGAGGAGGTAAGGGAGGTTGGATACGGAAGTTAGTGAATAGTATAACAGGCAACCCATTAGAGTAATGGTTAACATTATCTGAGTCAAAGCATGTTCACCACGTTCACAATGTTCACATGGACTTAAGCCACATACGATCTCCGAAGCGTAGGATGTTTGTAGAGGAGTTTGTTGAATCAGGAGATGCAGTCAAGGCAGCAAGGTTAGCAGGATATGACAAGGGTGATCAGCGTAAGTTGCGGAATCATGCCTGGAACCTGAAGAGTCAGTTGAAGGAAGAGATAGAGAGTTTGACTCGTGAGAAGTTGAAGCATGTAGGACCGAAGGCATTGAATGTGATGGAGCGTTTAATGGACCGTAGTGAGAGTGAGACAGTTCGTTTTCAGGCAGCAAAGGATTTACTGGACAGGAGTGGCTATCGTGGAACAGAAGGAGACATTGAGATCAGAAGGACAGTTGAAGAGATGGAAGCGCAGTTGGTTGCAATGGTGGGATCAGATGGAGCAAAGGTTCTCCTCGCAAAGGTATCAATACGTAAGCCTGTTTCAAGTGAAAGTGAGACGTTTGAAGTCATCAATTAGACGGATATGGCAAAGAAAGTAACAAATGACCCATTCCTAGAAAGAATGGAGCAGTTGCACAGTCATAAAACTGGAGCAACGAAGTCACAACGTGTTGTTAAGACTCTAAATCTGAAGAGATTCCAGTATAGGAAGGGTTCGAAACGTAATTTAGTCAAAAACCCAGTCGAGAATAAGATTTTAATGAGGATTGCAATACCTCCGACTCCAGATTTCCGTGAAACGATCTATACAGATGAAGTATTACGTTATTCTCCGTCCTTTGTACATGCAGGGAACCCTATCAAATCCTCGATTTTGAAGGATAACTACATTTCTGCAGAGAAAATTAAAACAATTAAGGCATATTTCAATCAGATTATTGAAGAAACGTCAGCTAAAGTCTCAGAAGAGACTGGTCCTTCCTGGAATTACAAGAGGGAATCATATCCTTCTGGGAAAATCCTCAAAGACAAGAAGGGTAAGCCAATTAAAGAGTTTCTTCAGCATGATATTGTAGAACGTGGGAAGATGACGTACCACACACGGAAAAAAGGAGAATTTGGGAAATTAGGTCCAGATGCACAGAAGCTTCAATCAGTAAAAGATCCTGCAAATGCAGAAAATGTGGTATCTACGCCTTTTGCCAAAGGTACTTCTCAGACAACATTCTCATTGAAACCTACTGGCGATAAATGGACTCCATGGGAAAAACTTGAACAATTCTTCAAAGAAGCATTTTCACAGGCAAAGGAAACAGGACAATATACGGTTGAAACAAGTAAATTGAAGCAGCGACAAGGAAAACCTCAGTTTGATACGAATATCATCATTAGTGAACAGGCATTTAAAGATATTTTTCGGAATGAAGTGATACCGATGCTGTTTGCCAAAGCGGATGATCCCAATAGTAAGTTCAATTTTGGAAGTGCAGATCCAAGTACACCACGTAAAAATCTTGAATCGCTACAAGCAGATAAGGTTATTTCAAAAGAAGGTTTATTATTGGATGCCAAGAATCCTCTTAGCTATGATTTCCGATTTGGAGAAGCAAGAGGAAGCGATGATATTTCTTTTAATGAAACAATTGGACTAGGGAAAGAAGCATGGGGTGATGCATCCAAAGATATTAAAGGAGAAGGTTATTCTTTAGGAACCCATAAAACAGGAACAGATACTTCTGAAGGAGCATTAAGCAGGGGTATAGGTGTTCCTCCAGGATATATAGGCCGTGGTGGTCCTGAATATACAACAACAAGGAATTTAGGCAAACAACTGCTTCTACCTGTTATGGAAGAAGTTTCTGTTTCAGAGACTATGAAATTAGATCGCTTTGACGAATCTGATATAAACATCAAAAATCAGAAACAATATGTCAAATTATTGGATCAAGTTCTTGAAGAAGCAGACAAGATACAAAAAGTTCAAGCAGGTTCTGCAACAGGGTGGGATAATGAAATAGATATTAGTAAAGTCCATCAGCATACAGTAGATGATTTTGTAGGAAAGGATGAGAATCAGACAGTCCAGGAAGAGATGGAGCAGATACGGCAACAATACAACAACATTGTTAAAGAATACGATATTGGCAGTAAAGCTTGGCATCAGGAAACAACAAAGCTATTACAGAGGTATCAAGGAGCACAGGTAGCCCAATTAAGGGAAATCGATCCAATTCTGGCACATCTGGTCCTGCGTGGTGCTCATACTCAAAAGGGACTTAATGCTCCTGCATATGATGATTCGACTGCAGATAAATATACACTACGAGCAGGTAAATTGAGAAGAAAAGGAGAACCTGCTTATGAAACTGATCCCAAAGAAGATATACCTTTCCATTCCGTACAGAAAAGCAAAGAAATAAGTCAACGCAGGACAAAAGGGACCGACAGTGAACGGAAGCAATTGAGGGGCGATATTTGGGAGGGAGTGTGGCAGGGAACGAAAATAAAACCTAAAGAAACCTCTATGGTTGATATAGAGGAAGTTAAAGCAGCAGAACAAAAACTAAACCTCCAATCTGAAGGAGGCTGGAAAAAGTTAGAGTATTTTGCATCAAAAGGGATTTTGAGCGAGTTCGTAAAAGGTCCAGAACCAGAACCTGCAAGTATACAACGCCAATTAACCCTATTTGAACCTAATGTGATGAGTAAGGCTTTAGAAGCTAAAGTAGCACCTTCTGAACCCATTGTTGCACCACAGTCAGAATCCTTTGTATTGACGGATAAGGTTAAACCAAAACAACTAACATTGAATCTGGAACCTGGAGAAGTACCAGATGTTAAGATAAAACCAGGAAACATTAATCCGTATCCAAATGCAGCACATGATCCAACGATAGGTTTACAAGATCAACTAGAAGGTGGTACTCGATCCGAACCAACTAAAAGCACACGACTTTATCAAGGCCAAACGTCACTTGAAGGATCTCCTATCGAAAAAGGTGGAATCAGTAAAGTCCAACAGAATCTGGAATATAAAGAAACCATTGATATGAAGAAGTCTAAGTTGACAGGAGATTGGATGACTCGACAGGAACAACTCAGAACAGGAGAACAAGCACTTCATGGCAAGATCAATCCTAAACTGGGTATCTTCAGTTTTGGAATGGGATTAATGACAGGACCTCTAAGTGCAGGAGTTGCTTACAAAAATGTACAAAGATTAAACGAGCAGGAAGCACTTTATGGATTGGGTACTGATGGTGCAACAGGTCCAGAACCTTCATGGGGGAATCTAGGAGCACCTGTTACAGAAGAAGATTTCAAACAAGAGTTCTGGAGCAGAATGACTATGGGGATCATACCATCCGTACAGCAATTACGATGGCAACGTCAAATGGACCCAGGAGCAGGTATTAGCCCAGATGCTTGAACCAGAACGCTTAGAGCAAGCAATAAAGCTTGCCGAACAGATTACGGAAAAGAAGGATACCAATAGACTGTCATTTTATGATCCTTATGAGTACCAAAACAACTTTCACTCTGCAAAAGACAACGATGGGCGACTGGCAAGGCAGAGGCTTTTAATGGCAGCAAATAAGACTGGTAAGACCTTCTGTGGTGCTGCAGAGATGGCATTTCATTTGACAGGTAAGTATCCGAAATGGTGGAAAGGGTATCGTTTCACAGGACCAATCAAGGCATGGGCAGCAGGAAATACAACTGCAAACACAAGAGACATTGTACAAGCAGAACTATTAGGAGAGCCAGGAGATGAAGAAGACTTTGGTAAAGGAGCACTTCCTAAAGATGTGATTTTAAAATGGGATCGCCAACCAGGAATACCAAACGCAGTCTCTACCGTGACTGTCAAACATGCATCAGGAAAAAATTCCAAGTGCTATTTGAAATCCTACGAGCAGGGGAAACAGGCATGGATGGGGAAAGCGATAGATGTAGTATGGATGGACGAGGAACCGCCACAGGACATCTACAGTCAGGCATTACGGGCATCCCTCAAAAGCGGTGGTTTGACCTATATGACATTTACTCCAGAATCAGGGATGACGAATGTCGTTGCTCAGTTCATGAACAATCTGAAACCACACCAACAACTCTACAATGCCACTTGGGATGATGCACCACACCTTGATGATGAAATCAAAGAAGAAATCCTTGCTGCATTACCACCGCATGAAAGAAAAATGCGTTCTGAGGGTATACCTGTACTGGGTAGTGGTCTTGTCTTTCCTATCGATGTTGAACAAATTAAACGTACTGCATTTGCCATCCCAGAACACTGGTCGAGGATATGTGCTATTGATTTTGGATATGATCACCCTACTGCTGCTGTGTGGATTGCTCATGACAGGGATCATGATGTTGCATACGTGTATGATACCTATAGAAAGTCTGGAGAGACTCCATTAGTTCATGCACAGGCTATAAAAGCCCGTGGTGACTGGATTCCTGTTATATGGCCCCATGATGGTGCACAACATGATAAAGGCTCAGGAGAACCCCTTGCAGCGATCTACAGAAGGCAGGGGATGAATATGTTCCCAAAGCATTTTGAAAACCCTGAAGGTGGTCAGGGTGTCGAACCAGGACTCATGGAAATGCTTCAGAAGTTCCAGACTCAACGGTTACTCGTGTTTGACCACTTGGGTGAGTTCTTTGAAGAAATGAGGATGTATCACAGAAAAGATGGTAAGGTGGTAAAGGAACGTGATGATCTTATGTCTGCAGCACGTTATGCAGTCATGTCACTACGTTATGCAAAAGGTTTAACCTTTTCTAAGAGAATGGACCACGGCATCGGAACATTCGATGACGAATATCAATATTTCGCAGCATAGAGGTACTTATGAAAGTATACACAGAGGTAGTCTGGACATGGGATGAAGAGAAAGGAGAACTTGTTGAAGAGTCTTCTAAATCTCATGAATATGAAGGTCCTATTGTAGGGGCATGGCCTTACTCTATCCCCTCTACACCATCTTTTGGAGGTGAGTGGGGAGGATCTACAAAGATAACACTAGATCCCAAAGGAATTTCAGGAGGTTGGAATGCTGGTTGGGAAAGAGGAAATGAAGTTGGTTGGAGTCCATTAGGTAAATGGGGTGCTGGACTTATATTAGGTCTAGAAGGAGCAATAAAGGGTCAACTAGGTCAAGATGATATTTATGGTTGGAAAAGAAATCCCAAACGCTCTACTTCTAACAAAAGTCCAGGTGATACCTTACTAAAAACCCAGATTGCAGGTACTGGATCTAACTTTGGAAGGTATGGAGACATCAGCCAACAAGCTCCAGGAGGTTGGATCAGACAACAGAACAAAAACCGTGATGGTCGGTCTAGTACTCTTATGACAAGAGGATTATCTAAGAAACAAATAAATGCTCGACATACTGCTTAATGTTTAGAATGTTGTATCAAGAACTGAGGATATAAAAGTTATGCCAAGATACAGAGGGAGAAATATCCTACGTAAGGTAAACCCTGACACTGGTTTTCTGGAAACTATAGATAAAGACACAGGAGAAACTTTAGAGGTAGATAAAGATTACGTTAGACCAGAAGATGATAATCTACAACCACCGCCATCCCAACGTCCTCCTCCTGGGACTCAGGTAGGTCCACCTAAGACTACCATTGCTCAATCCGCACCAAAAGATGCTGGAACTTTTAATTTTGCTAACAGTGCTGAGATCATTAAACAACTTAATGAAAAGTACCCGACTAATGCAGGATTAGAACAAAACTTTAAATACAATCCTGATACAGACAGTTTTGATCCTTATCTGACTCATGGAGGCAAAGAGTATACAGTCTCTGAGATCCAAGATCTTAATAATACAATAGCTGGTCTGCCAAAAGGAATAGGTTCAGGTGGTGGTGGCTTACTGGGTAGTCTGAATGATTTAGTTAATAACGTTAAAGGTAGCCTTACAGACCTGACTAATGTTGACTTAACGGACATTGACTTAACGGACCTTGATCTCAGTGGTGGTGTTACTGTCGATACTACGCAAGACCTAGCTGGAGCGACTACGACTTTACTAACAGAAGGATTAGAGTCTGTCCAGGATTTCGGAATTACAGCCGTAGAACAATTAGGGGAAGGGGCAGAATCTGCTAATGAATTCATAGATGCAACAATAACAGGAATAGGAGAACAGGGAGCGGAATTTGGAGAGTCCGCTGGTGAAGCAGTAACTTTTTTGGAAGAACAAGCAGCAGAGGGGGCAGAGTCTCTTACTGAGGCAGGGACTTTTCTGGAAGAACAAATAGCAGAGGGGGCAGAGTCAGCTCTTGAATTCGTAAATGCAACAGTTACAGGAGCTGCGGATGTAGTACATGCTACTGGTACTTTTATACACGATTTTGTTAATAATCCTTATGAACAAGTAGTAGAAGGTTTAAGCAATCTAAATGATTGGGCATCAACTCAACTCTTCGGATCGACGATGCCGGAGTTTGGTACAGAACTTATCGTAAATATGGGAGAGAATTTAAACTTAACTCCTCCTAGCACTCCTGGACCTGGAACTGGACCTGGAACTGGACTAACGACAGCACAACCCATGGTCGGAGGTGACATGTCAAATGCTGCATTGCAAGAACAAGTTTTACCAAGATCGAATATTCGACAAGATATGATGAATCCAATTTTAGGAGGACGAAGGAAAACCATGCTGACAATAGGACAGTCTGCATCTAAAATCAATGCACGAAGAATAGGTTAGGTATGGCTTACGAAGATCAAGATAATCCTGCATCTGATATTATTCAGGAATACGAATATCTGAAGTCCAACCGATCTGCATGGGAAGGTCAATGGAATCAGATTGCTGAAATGGTTATTCCAAGACGAGCAGATTTCCATAATAAAGACCGTAATCCTGGAAATGAACGAAGACAGAAGATCTTTGATTCTACTCCAGTACGTGCATTATCACGATTTGCAGCAGGTATGCATAATATCCTTACTCCTGCAGCAGCACCTTGGTTTATTCTAAAACCTAGAGTACGTGCCTTAGAACAAAATAGAGATGTCAATCTGTGGTTAGAAGAGACTACAAAACAGATTCAGATGTTTCTGTCTCGTCCTCAATGCAACTTCCATCCTGCAGTATATGAGTACTATGCAGACTTAGGTGCATTTGGAACTGCCATTATGTTTATTGAGGATGTTCCAGGAGAAGGTCCAATGTACAGGAACTTCCCTCTGTCTGATTGTCTTCTTGCAACGAATAATCTAGGACGAATTGACACAGTATTCAGGCATCATAAACAGACTGCAAAAGCACTTATAGAACAGTTTCCTCCAGAACAACTTTCAGAGAAGGTTCTCAAAAGTATGGAATCTGGAAAACCTTATGAAACTTTTGAGTGTTTCCATGTTGTAAAACCATGGCATTCTCTTAAACCTAGTGCATTGCAAACAGTTGAAAAACCTTGGGTTTCTCTTCACATCCTTAAAGAAGAAAAGAAGATCCTTGGTGTTGGAGGATATGACCAATTCCCATACACATGTAGTAGATGGTCAAGGAATGCATTGGAAATATATGGGAGAGGCCCAGGAGGAGATGCACTTCCAGATATCAGGATGCTCAATGAAATGGAGAAAACCTACCTCAAAGGTCTTCAGAAGCAGGTGGACCCTGCGTTGACCCTGCCTGATGATGGGTTTATAACACCCTTAAAAACCTATGCTGGGGCACTCAACTTTCACCGTGCAGGGTTCACCTCTCAGGATATGATAGGTCAGATCCCTACTGGAGAACCTAGATATGCAGATGCAAAGATGGGTCAAGTCAGAGAAGCTATTGATAAAGCCTTCTATTTGGACTTGATGGAATTACCTGGACCTACTGCAAGTGATGGTGATGTACTCCGATTTACTGCAACAGAGATTGCAATGAGACAAAGGGATCGTTTGATTATCCTTGGTCCTATTGTTGCCAGACAAGAAGCAGAGTTTCTTTCTCCTCTTATTGAACGTACCTTCATGCTTATGATGAGATCTGGAATGCTTCCACCTCCTCCTGAAGAAATGATGGAGGTTGATTTCATGGTGGAATATGTGAATCCTGTATCAGTTTCAATGAGATCAGTAGAACTCAATGCAGTTTCACAATTGATGCAATTCATTATGCCTTTGGCACAGATTGATCCTATGGCAATTGAAAGACTCAATATTAGTAGAATTACTGAATTGGGTGCAGAAATCCTACGTGCTCCTGCATCTGCAATTAGAACGAATGAGGAAATGCAACAGATTATGGAAGCACGGCAACAACAACAAATGGCACAACAACAGATGCTTGCAGGACAGATGGCATCTGAAGTTGATAAAAATGTTGCTGATGCGGAAGCAAAGAGAAGAGTTAATTGATGTTTAAAAAAGAGGAACGTAGAAGAACTTTATATTATGAGCTTTTTAACAGTCCTGCTGGTAAGGAGGTATTAGCTGATCTAAGCAGGAACTATAAAATACTCAGTACAACCTTCGTGGAAGGTGATTCTCATCTTTCTGCCTTTAAGGAAGGTGCACGATCTGTTGTAATGAGTTTAATGCAGCTTGCAGGATCTTCCCCACAGGAGGTTATGCAACATATCAAAAAACTAGAAGCTGAATATGGAAGAACCGACCAGTGAACCCGTTGCGAATGAAGTACCAGCGGATAATTCACCATCCTTTGATTCAACCAGTCTCCCTGGAGATTTAGCTGATGAACCGAGCCTTCGTAACTTCGATTCTGTCGATAAGTTGGCTCAAAGCTATGTCCATCTTGTACGAAAGATGGGAGCACCGCCTGAAAACTTCGTCCAAGTCCCTAAAAAAGGAGAATCTTGGGATGGAGTATATCAGGCATTAGGAAGGCCAGACGAACCATCAGGCTACAGTTTTGATGATTTTGAAAATCAACCAGGACAGTTTGATGAATTCAGAGGCAAAGCACACCAGTTGGGTCTGACTCAGAATCAGGCAGAGAAATTGTTGGAAATTTCTGCACAGGAACAACAACAAAGCTCTAAGATGCAACAACAGCATATAGAACAACTGGAAATGGAAGGTCAACAAGCCTTGATGAAGGAATGGCCTGGAAAAGAGTATGACAAGAATATGGAATATGCTCGTCGTGCTTTTGGACAGTTCGCAACTCCTGAACTTCTTCAGTTTGTAGAAAATACAAGGATTGGAGATCATCCTGAAATCATCAAAATGATGTCTAATATAGGCAAAAGTTTTGCTGAACATCAATTGTTAGTGGGCACAGACTCACCAACTCAACTCTCACCAGTCAATGCACAGCAGAAGATTGATGAGAAATTTGGAGACAAAGACTTTAATGAAGCGTATTTAAACAAGGAACATCCAAATCATGATTCTGCAGTGAAGCAGATGTCACGATTGTTCCAAAGTGCAAACGAATAATCGGAAGCACTTGAAGTCCATGTGAAACCTTTCGGGAGATAATCGCTTTAGCGACCTCCCTGTAGGAAGGGTTCGGAGTCCAGGAATGGGCAACTCCCTTTGACAGTTGGACACCCAACTTAAACTACTTAGAAAGGTATCCTATGGCATATGATGCTATAAATACCTCCATGGTGAAGCAGTACTCTGCGAATGTGCAGCATCTGCTCCAACAAAGAGGTTCAAGGCTTCGAGGGGCCGTAACCCTTGAAACAGGCAAGATCGGTGAAGAGGTCTTCATGGATCGTGTCGATGCTACCGATGCGGTAGAGGTCACATCCCGTCATGCGGATTCTCCGTTGATGGATGTCCCACATGATCGCAGACGGGTAACACCGAAAGATTATGACTGGGGTAAGCTTGTAGACAATCCCGATAAATTGCGTCTAATTATGGACCCTACCAGTGCATACGTTGAATCGGCTGCAATGGCAATGGGACGTAAGATTGATGACATCATCCTTTCTGCTGCTCATGGAACTGCATATGGTTCTGGAACGAGTGCAGGTGCTGATGCCAATGAAGCAATTGTATGGCCTGCAGATGCAAGTCAGGATATTGCTGTTGATTTTCAGCAAGATGGGACTACAGGGACAAATAAGACCCTTACCGTCGATAAGCTCATCCGAGCACAACGCATACTTCAACAAAATGAAGCAGATGACTATGATGCAAGTGGACGTTCTCCACTTTTCATTGTTTGTTCATCGGCCCAGATTGAAGGCATGTTAAATGATGATAGTTACAAAAACCGTGATTATTCACCTCTGTATGCTCTGTATACAGGTGATGTGGATCATTTCATGGGATTCAACTTCATCAGAACTGAAAAAACCACTGTCGCAAGCAGTGTGGAAGATGTTTTATGCTTCCATCGTGCTGGACTTGGACTCTGCATCTGGGAAGACATTGTTGCCCGTGTAGATGAACGTCCTGACAAACGGTTCAGCCAGTACATCTACTTTCGGATGACGATGGGTGCTACACGTTTAGAAGAAAAGCGTGTTCTCAAAATCAAATGTGCAAACGCTTAATCTGAAAGGAAAATTATGGCTGCAATAACTGCAGGAACTACCCCAGCATTCTATGCAACGAATATGGGGAATACCGCACAAAGCGGAAATGCCAAACCTGTTATGCGGAATGTCGCAGATATAGGTGGGCGTATGCGTGTAGCCTATGACACATTTGTTATAGGTACTACTGGAACATGGGCACTCAATGGATTGGTACCCGTTGCTGTGCTCCCCAAAATGGCGAAAGTCTGGGATATTAAGGTGTATCAATCAGCATCTTTGGGAGCCAGTAAGAAAATATCAGTAGGTTATTTGCCTACAGATGGAACTACTGCTGGAGATGATGTGAAATTCCAGGCAGCAACTGCTGCTTCTACTGCAACACAATGGATCTTTACTGGAGTCATTGCCACAGGTGCAGTAGGTTACGCTCTTCCTGCAGAGTCCTGGATCACTCTGCATCATACATTGGGATCAGGTGCTGCTGCTGCTGGAACTATCCAGAGCATCATTACCTACACAATCGACTAAGGAGGCTAAATGGCGGGTGCTGTTGATATTTGCAATATTGCGTTGACCAATCTTGGTGAACAAAAGATTGTTTCTCTTGATGAGAATAATGAACGTGCCCGTCTAAGCAAACTTAGGTTTGATGACGTACGGGATACCGTGCTGCGACTCCATCCGTGGAATTGTGTCACGGCCCGTACTATCCTAAACAGAGACACAGATACTCCTGCATGGGGGTATACCTACCAGTATTCACTACCCAGTGACTGCATCAGAGTCCTTGCAATCCATGATGCAACTATTGCATATAGGATAGAAGGATCAAAACTCCATACAGATTCAGGAACCATAAAACTGAAGTATATTCAAAGACCTTCTGATTTGACGGTTCTTGATGCAAATGTAGTCAATCTCATTGGGATTCGACTTGCATGGGAGTTGGCAGAACCTCTAACTGCCAAAACTGCTCTTAAAACTGAAATGTGGCAGAAGTTCACATTAGAGTTGGCAACCACCAGAAGTATGGATGCCACAGAAGGGACACCAGAATATTTTCATGGTTCAACATGGTTGGATGGAAGAATGGGTGCATTCACTGATCCATGGAAACCTATTGATGCACCTGCAGAAGGTTATTCTAAAATCTGATGGCAACTAAGTATCGGGTTCAGAACAGTTTTGCAGCAGGAGAACTGTCACCCAAGATGCATGGTCGGTATGACACCGAACTGTACAAACAGGGGACTAAACAGATGAAGAATTTTGTTCCTCTTCTTCAAGGTCCTGCAAAGAGAAGACCTGGAACCTATTATGCTGCTGATGCCACAACAAACACTTCAGAGGGTTCAAGATTGATTCCTTTCCATTTTGGAGAATCAGATAGTTATGTTTTAGAATTCAGTAATAACAAGATCCGATTCTTCACTCAGAATGGTCAGTTGAAAGAGTCTGGTTCTGTAGCATCAATAGCAATTGCGGGAGGTACTGGATATACGGCAGGGACTCTAACTGCAACAGGAGGAGGTGGAGTTGACGATTCCAACGAATTCGCAGGAACTTATGGTATTAATGGGATCGCTATGACCCCCAGTGTAAGCACCCCACCCTCTGTTGATACGATTGTCCATGGCAGTGATCATGACGAAGGAACCTACGATGGGGTTTCCTTAACTGGTGGAACAGGAACTGGAGCAAAAGGCACGGTTCATGTTGATTCTTCGGGTGAAGTTTTCCTTGTGATCGTCACGGATGCAGGATCTGGTTATGTGGTTAATGACACTTTAACGATCTCAAAAGACACCATTGGAGGTGCTGCAGATGCGACTTGTGATGTTGCAACTATTATCAATATGGGAGCTGCAACTATAACAAATCCTGGGAAAGGTTTTACTTCTGCTCCTACGATAGTAATAACAGAAGGATCTGGTTCTTCAGGGACAGGAGCGACTGCAACTGCTACTTTGGGTAGTGACAATGATAACCCTTATGAACTAACAACGACTATTTCAGAAGCACAGACCAAGACCTTTGATTTCACACAATCTGCAGATGTAATCTATATTGTTCATCCTGATTTCCAACCTAAAAAACTAGCTAGAACCATTGATGCAACAAATGTATTAAGAGCAGCAGATGATACAGTATGGACCCTAAGTGATGTTGATTTTGAAGATGGTCCATGGGATGAAGTCAATACGGATAATGCCAAATTAGTCAAGGTTACGGCAGTAACAGGAAGTGATTATGCTTGGACAGCAGTAGACGGAGTTGGTGTAGACACAACCCAGAACCGATTTACTCTTTATGGTCATGGTCTAATGAATGGGATGAAGATTCAGTTCCCTACAGGAACAGGTCTAAGCCAAGGGAACCTAGTAACTGCAGATTCTACTTCTGAGTCTGAAACATTATTCCCCACACTTGCTACAGAATATTTTGTTGTAAATGCACAATCATCTTCTTTCCAGATTGCTACAGAAGCAGGTGGCTCTCCAATAGAGTTTAAACTTTCCAAGCTGAATAATCTTAGGATTGACTCGGTTACTATCACAGAAGGAGGAACAGGATATGGTGCTGATGTAGCTCACGGAGATTCTACTGGAAATAAATTAACTGCTACTAGCACTACTGGAGGCTCTGGGTTTGCTGCGACTTTTGAAACAAATTCCTCTGGTACAATTGATGGGACAATTAATATTAGTAACAATGGGCGAAATTATGGAAATGCAACTATTGACATTGTAGATGCATCAGGAACAGGTGCGAAGTTAACGCCCGTTATAGGAGATGCATCAGTCGTTGAATGGACAGGTAAGTTAGATCTTGAAAAGAAAGTCATTGCAAAAGATAAGGTCTGTACTATTACAGCGTCTGGACACTCTTTTGATGCTGAAGATACTGAACGTCTTATCAGAGTCAATGTATTTGCAGGATCAGAAGCAGAAAAAACCAAGGGTATACGTTGGGCATGGTTTAAAATAACAGCAGTGGCAGGAGGACTCGGATCAATTACTGCAACATCTCAAGGTGAAGTAGGTATTGTTGATGTCGATACTCGTGAATGGAGGATGGGTATTCTGGGAGGGGATAATGAGTGGCCTAGTTGTATTCAAATCCATCAACAACGTCTTGTAGTAGGTTCTTCGACCCAATATCCCACTACAGTTTGGTTATCAGAAGCAGGGGATTTCCATAGTTTTGCTCCTGATAGCAAGATTGGTATCTCTACAGGTGCATCTGATTCCATTGGTCAAACGATCATGGGAGAGCAGATTCTAGATAGTAATGCTATCAGTCTGACCATTGATTCGGATACTGTAGATGAAATCTATTGGATTGCTGAAGGAAAGAAACTCTCACTAGGTACTTCTGGAGGTGTCTTCAATCTCTATGGTTCAGAGAATAACTACACTATTACTCCTACCAACTTCTCTATCATACGTGATACATCCTGGGAAGCAGCAGATGTTAAGCCTGTAAGGATTGGTAATGCCATGATCTATGTACAGTTTAACAAACGGAAACTCCGTCTGCTTACATTCAGTGGAGAAGATGTCCAATATGAGTCCAGAGAGATCTCATATCAGGCAGATGAACTGGTAGGTAAAGAAATGAAAGAGATTGTCTATCAGAAACAACCTCATTCCTTGACATGGTGCCGTATGGAAGATGGGACTCTTGCATCCATGTCTTTTGAGGACACATTAGAAGTAGTAGGATGGGGTCAACATGAAATAGCAGGAGTCAATGGAACTGAAACCGCTGGTGTTTGGAGTATTCAGCATGGCGAAGTTGAATCAATGGCAGTCATTCCTGGAGGAGGACGGGATCAATTATGGATGATTGTTAGAAGAAATATAAATGGTGGCTTTGTCAGATATGTCGAATTCCTTGAAAAGTTCTATGAACCTACTGAAACGACACAGGATCTTGCACATTTTGTAGATTGTGGGCTTTATAAGACTGATTCTTCAGAATTCACTACTGCAAACTACCTGCATCTGAAAGCTGAAGAACTAAGAATCCTTGGAGATGGAGCAGTACAACCCAATGCAACAGTTAATTCTTCATCAGGAGTTCTGACAATAAATACAGCAGTTACAAAACTGGTTGCAGGACTACCTTATAACTCAGAATTGACCTGTCTGACTCCTAAACAGGCTGTAGACGGAAGTTTATTTGTAGTTGGTAGGGATAGGGTGGTAAAGGCTCATCTTCTCTTACACGATACTCTAGGCGTTAAAATAGGACTATTCGGCCAAGATGATGATGACCTGGAAGAATTCATTTTCCGCTTAACACAGGATGATTTGAATACGATGGTTCCTTTATTTACAGGTAATAAAACAGCAAATATCTTGAGCAGATCCTTGGATGAGGAACAAATCAAGATTCTATGCGATCAGCCTTTTCCAATGACGCTGGTTGCTCTTGTTTCTGAACATGAAATGAACGTCTGATATGGCAGCTTGGTGGTTAGGTGCAGCAGCTTTTGCTCAATTTGCTTCAGGAGTAGGCAAAGCTAATGCTATTAAAAGAAGTTCTTATGCAGAAGCAGATGTCGATGAAGCATATGCTGATGCAATCCTTAGAAACCACTTCAGTAATGTCCAAAGACAACGTGATAACCTTTACGACTTTACTACAAAAAGAATGGATCAGGGTGGTCAACAGTTGGCGTTGGCTGCTAGAGCAGGTGATCAGGCAGTTGGTAAAGTCAGAACTGCAACAACATCTTCGGGAGCCATCTCTGAGATGGGTACTACCCAGGATGTGCAGGTCGAACAAGCCTTTGATGCATGGTACAACCAACAACAGGTTGCTATGTCTACTCAAACAGATGTTGAATCTGCAACTAGAGGTTACAACCAATGGATGGAAGCAGACTATGAACAAACCATGATGTCCTATAATAACCTTTATGCATCGGCTAGAGCTAAACGATCAGGTGCTGACGATATGTGGGGTGCTAATATATTCTCATCATTAGCTAATGCAGGTGGAACCTACGCAGCAGGAAAAGCATGATTATTCCAAGACAGTATTTTAATCAGCAGACTCCTCAAGCACAGATGCAACAGGCTCCTATGACTCAGGCTCCTCAAAGAGGAACTGCAAATACAGGCCGTGCAAAAGCAGAAGAGTCTCTCTTTGAAAGCATGGAAGGACTCTTTGCAAAGCTTGGAGGGGTTGCTGCAAAGGTGGAGAAGTCCAATCGTGAAATGGAATTCCAAGAGCACAAACAAATCCAAAGCGAACAAACAGACAGAGAATTAGATGATTTCAGAGAACAAGTCTTACCATCATGGGAAATAACAAAACTAAATGCGAATTCTGTAATAGATTATTTTAAAGAAGGGGAAAAAGGACCACAATGGGGCACAGCCCAAAAATTATCAAGTGATGACAAGACCAATCGTAGATTACAAGTAGAGTTAAAAGCTCAACGTCAACAGGCAATTAGGATTGCTGTTTCAGCAATGAATACTGAACGTAATGATAGAGCAGTTGCATTGATGACAGATGGAGTTACGGCCTTGTCGCAAAAATATGCAGCTAAACTTTTCCAAGGAGGAGATGGTGATCCAGAAGGTTTTATTGTAGCTTTTAACAAAGAGTTTGAATGGATTAAAAAAGATGGGTTTTTAGGTAAAGATCGATATAACACGGAACTTAGCAGGATAAGAGCATATTTTTCCCAAATAAGAGCAACTCGGGATTTTGGGATGTTTCCAGATAAGATGTCTGAGTTGACATGGAAAGAAGTAGTAAATAAATATACGGATGCAGCAGGGATTGGTCCAAGTATGGAACATTTATTCCCGTTATGGCAAGCAAATGTAAATGCCAAAAAAACAAATGCTTATGTTGATTTGAAAGGTTATATACAAGATCCGTCTGTACGCCCATTTACAAGTAAAGAAATGATGGAAATAGGTCAACCTCTATGGGATTCAGTAAAATCAGAACATAAAACGGATTTAAAACGTCTGCAAAAGCAAAAAGAGAATTCATGGGACTTCCAAAAGACCCTTCTTTATTTACGTGCTGATATAAACAATCCTAAAGCAGGGCAATTCGCAGCATTAGTAACATTGGATGTCAGGTCAAATTATTCAGGAGATGGTAAATACACATGGCGACCAAATGCTAAAAATATAACAAAATGGTATCCAATACCTGAACAAGCTCAACAGGTCATGACACTTGTAAAACAATATATAGATTCAAAAGAATCTAGTATTCAAAAGCAGGGGGTAATTGACTCAGAGAAAATTATCAACAAAATTAATGATAATAAAATACCAATTGACGAAATTCAAAATGAATTAGATGCAAATATCGGTATCGGAGACAAAGGACGAATTCAACTGCAAGGTTTTATTGATCAACGCAAAAGATTAGACACAGAAAGTAGAGCAGAGCGTATAATAAAACAAAATCTAAATTCTGAAGAAAAAAAACAGACTTTTATTACTAATTATAATGCGGTTATGGAAGGGGGTTCCCCAAAAGAAGGAGTACAACCTCAAAATGATCAACAAAAAGCAATTCTAAATGCAGATCTAAATACTGTGAGTGATTTATATCGCATGGCTAAAGGTGATGCTAGGGCATTAGTTCAAGCAGGTGATGAGGCTGATATACGTCTTGGGTTATCTAAAGTTAGGTCAACAGTTGATTTAGATAAAATGCTCGGTACTTTAAAGGGCCGAACAGATCTTGATCCTACATTTAAGAAAAATCAGTTAGCTATACTGCATGGAGCAAGAGAAAATTATGAAAAAATAGAAAAAGTAGAAACAGATCGGAAAACTAATATAAGGCAAGCAAATGTTTCATTAGGTTTAGGAAATAAAATCAAAACCAGCCAAGATCCTGAAACCTTACTTACAGATGAAGAAATAAAAGATGCCGATATCACTGATAATCAGAGACTCTATCTTACAGGAATACGTGATCTTAAAAAGATACAATTAGAAACGCAGGATAAAGGAGATGCAGATAGTCTAGAAGCAGCAATCCTTATAGGAAAAGCAATCAAATCAGAAAAGCCTTCGGATGCAAGGAACTTGATCCAAACTGCCAAAGCAAAGATTAAAGACCAAATAGTACTTCAAAATCTGGAAAACAAACTGTTGGAGTTAGAAAAAGGATTGAGATTAAATAAAGAGGATGAAGAGAGAAGAATAAAAGAAAAAGATCAGTCTGTATTATATGCAGATCTTGATAGACAGATTCAAACGAAGTCGTCAGACCAAGATCTAGCGTCTCTGTCTACTGAAATTAATCAGTTAGTAGAAGAAGTAAATCCACTGCAAAAAATTGCACTAGAATTACGTCTTGAATTAAAAAAAGAGGCGGTCAAGTCACAAAAGAGCACAAAAGAGGCTAAATATGATAATGAACAAGATCGTGCTGACGATGCTCGTGTAAGGGAACAAATAGATAACCATGTCCAAAAGAATGATCCTTCTAAATCTTTAAAACCAATAATTGATGAACTCTTTAATAAAGAGAAGGTAACCCAACGATTTCCAGAAGGAGAACCTGCATGGTATATCAATCTTCGTTCACATGCGACCCAATCAAGAACATTTCTTAGAAAAGGAGAACAAAAACGAGGACTAATAAAATATGTACGTAAAAACTGGAAAGAATATCTAGGGATGACAGAAACACAAAAAAAAGCAAAATGGAATTTATTATTTGATTTTGATAAAGCTGATACTTATGCGTCTAAATTAAAAGATCAACATACCCCTGACCCTTATGACAGTGCAAAACTAACATATGATTTAGATGCTTATACTAATTATCTTCGTAATCAGATATATAATCCCAATACAAATCTTACTAATCCATTAAATGTTCCTGATCATGAAGGACGTTCATTAGGAGAAAGATTAGGTAGTTTCCGATCTCCATTTGACAAACTTAAAAGTTGGCAGGAACGTATTCGGTTGAATATCGAATCTGTTGTACGGATGATAGAACCTAAACCCATAGAAGATGCTATAAATGCTTTAAGCAAAGAAGTAAGTAAAGATATGCATAAAGAGAAACTGTTTAAAGTATATTCAGATATAGCAACTGAAAGATTAGAGGATGTGAGAAAAGATCCTGGTGGAACCGAAGCTGATGATATTATTAATGCTAAAGAGACTGGAGAAGTAATAAATACTAATTTTGCTGATTCATCAAAATGGAGACAAATAGATTATGTGCATGATGGAGATACACTTTTTGTCGATGGAGTAAAATTCAGATTAGGAAATGTTGATACAAAAGAACTGGGAAGACCCGACCAAGCAGGAGAAGCGACAAGAGATGCACTTAAGGATTATTTAAAAAATCGTAAAGTAAGAATGGAAGTCTATGGAACTGGAGAATTCGGTAGACCACTAGTATATATCTTTACCGATGATGGATTGATGCTAAATAAATGGTTGATTGATCATGGTCACTCGGAATTTATTGGTGGATTTGGTGGTGGGAAATATCAAAACCGGTTAAGTAGTGAGTATGCACAATGAAAGAACGATACCATTACAAAAATTTAGGGCAGACAATAACAGCACATCCTGAAATAGCTGAACTTTGGAGGAAACCATGGAAAAAATTAGCAACAGATATTTTGCAAAGCCAACTATTAGGATTGGCTGATCCTAATGTGGATATTGGAATTTGGAACGATATTTTGGGGATTAAAACGCCACAAATGCTCCGATGGAATAGAGATGAGGATCTAGCTATTAAAGATTATAATGATCGTGAAGCACATTTTGATACCAAAGGGGATTTTTACATGTGGACGGTAAATAGATTATGGGATGATTTAGAATATTATCCTGAAGTCAAACAGGATTTGTTCCATGCAAGGAATATAAAACCTGATGATCAAATTAAAAATGAAGATATACGATCACACTTAAACAGCAACCCATCAGGATATCATTTAGAAAAAAATGATGCAGATAAACAGAAACATTTTGAGACTATAAAACAATTAGCAAGTTCTTATATACAGAATTCAGGTTACAACGAATACAGTGCTATAAGTCGTGCAGTTAAAAGTTTATATGGTTGGACAATAGTAGGAAGGGATGAAGACACAGGGTCTTATCACGGTTTATCTACATCTGCTGCAAGAGAATATGATTTAAGCCCTGAACAAATTGTATCAGGAGCCAGAAGACGTATTGCTGAAACTTTGATGAATGTAACAAATATAAATCAATTAGATGTTTTAGGTTTTAAAGAATCTCTGACACCATCACAAAAAAGAACGTTTTTAGAAGAAGCTTTTAAATCTCGTGGAACAGTTCAAATAGATGTGGCTCCTGCAATGGATGGTAATGGCTGGATGACAGTTATAAAAAAATATAAAGAAATCGAAAATTCCTGGTGGTTTAATGATTGGAACCCAACCAGCATTCAAGGACTTCTGGTTGTGGATGGGAAGCATCACGTTGCTGATGAAAAAGAAATACAACGATTAGCCTTATCAGAAGAAATAGTTGTTGGGCTTCAACAGATATATGAATTACCAGGACCACGCCTTGGAGGATCTACGATCTGGGAAGACCTAATGACTCATGAAAAAGAATACTTAGGTAGTGGTGGTAAACCACCAACTAAATACAACATATCAGGACAACAATTTCCAGCTACGGATTTAATGAAAGGATTTTTTTTAGGAGCACCACTAGGATCACCACAAAGTTACAGTAAAGGTCAGGTTGATTTTGTCATTAAACCGATGATTGAACATTTCAGAGGAAATATTGGAGAACGATATATGCCTGAACCTTCAGACACAGAAATGCGTGCTTACATAGATAAAGAATTAAAAAAACATGGGAGTTTTAGGAGCAAATTCGTTGAATATTTAAAGGGTGCTCCTTTTTTAGGTAGTTGGCTGGATGATGATTTTTATGAAGGAATAAAAGATAATCCTCCATTTGATCCTTCTCGTTCTCATTTTATGCATGCACGAGTCAGATGATGTTTAGACAATCCTATACATATGCAAGACCAGATATTTTAAAAAAAACACTCAGAGGATATCGTCCTGGTGGGATGGGGACTTTTACAAGTTCTGTATCTGAAGGGTTCCATCAAACACCTGTAGTACAAGCTATTGAATGGTTACAATATGGAATGGCAGGTAGTGATTTTTATTCAAGTCCTGAAGCAACAAGACCAGTAACAAAAAATGAATTCCAAGAGTTCGTTGGTGATTTACCTATTCAATACGAAGAAGGGGTCACATTTGGACAAATGGATATTCTTAAAAAAGAACATGCTAGAGAACAAGCATATGGATGGTTTAATCAAAATGTTGGGATGTGGGAACCTTCTAGGATAGGAGGATTCTTAATTGGCTCATTACCTGATCCTTTGATGTTGATGCCTATGAGTGGTTTGGTATCAAGAATGGCAACTACAGCAAGGGCAATAAATAGAGGTATGGGAATAGGATTAAATGGATTCAAAAAACCAATAGGTAATGTGCTAAGGACAGGAACTGAAGCAGCATTATTTGCAGGTATTGCAGAAGCAACCATATTAGTGCCAAAAAAAGAAAAATTCCAGCAACCATGGGGATGGCAACAGGCTTTGGTTGATGTAGGTTTTGCTTTCGGTGCTGGAGCTTCTTTGAGTGCATTTGCTCAAGTAGCACCATCTATAATAAAAGCCCCGTCTTATTTTAAATTAGGTGCTCTTACAAAAGTATCCAAAGATCTTGGTGATGGAGAATTAGGCTCTGTTATGCCTAATGATTACAAACCTAAAGGTCCTAATGATTCTCTAACTCCTGCAGGACAACGCTATCCTGACCATAATATTACTCCAGAAGAGATAGCTGGTCAGGCTACTCAAGATGCAGATAGAGTCTTAAGCAGACCACAACAAGAACTAGAATCTATAAGAGCTAATGAAACTATAGATACATTCATTGAAAGTGCAGGGGATGCAATTGACAGTATTGTAACACCAGACTTTCAAAGGAAACTTACTGATTTTGGAGGATCTATAGTAAATAGATCCGCAGATGAATTGGAAAAGATCATTAATTATAGTATTAACTGCTTTAAAAAGAATCGATGATTTGTGCAAGTAATTTAGCAAAAAGATTCAAGATCAGCTTTGATGAAGCTGCAGATGTTATAGATTCTATCAAGGATCTAAATCTTGATAAACTCACGGCACTTGGTCCTGAAGCTGCAAAACGACAAGCCTTTCGTCTTCATTCCACACAAGTAGCCAGGAATTATTTAACATCCCGAATACCATTCTTCCAGAACCTTATGTCTGGTTCTAGTAATGAAGTGTATAAAAAAATATATGGTTTTTTAGAGAATGCAGCCAAAGATCAAGATACTCGTAGAACTAATCGTATGGGTAGGATCTTCAATGCATTATCCTTTGATAGAAAACTGTTCAGCAGGAAATCTTCAGACAAAGCATTCCAGGAAGCTACAGTAGAAGAAATGCTCCCATTTACGGGGAAACAAAAAGGAGACAATTCGGAGGCATTTGAATTCAGTCAGGCATCATTCAATGAAAAGAAGGCACAAGTAGGAGAAGCAAATCAATATGGAGCAGGGATGCTCTGGAGGGATGACCATCTTACACAGCAATGGCATGATCAAATCAGGATGGTATCAGCAGGTAAGAAGCAATGGGTTGATTATGTCCATGACAGGGTTGATTTTGAAAAGTCCTTTGATGTTAGAGGTAATTCATTTGCAGATATGACAGAAACTGCACGTAAAAGGTATTTGAATTCTGTATATGATGCAATTACCAAAAACATCGACGAATTTGACTGGTCTGGGAATATAATGAATAAGTCTTTAAATAAAAGACTACAAATGACCCGTCATTTACAGTTAAAGGATAAGACAGCATGGTTGGAATACAATAAACAGTTCGGACATGAGAATCCTGTAGAAGCCATTATATCAGGAATGGATGTAATGGATGATAGAGTAGTCCTTCTTAAAGCATTCGGGAGTAATCCTAAAGAAGCATATAAATATTTAAGAAAAAGGATGGAAGGTGAGAAGATTTATATAGATAAGGCAGGGATTGTACGTGAATGGAAACAATCTGATCTAATGGATCTAGAGGGTCAATGGAGAGCATATGGGCATGATAAGCACCCTGACAGCTTAGATAGTGCAAAAGTTGCAGCATTGGAGCCTGATGCACAATTGAAGGTAGTATATGCCAAATCAAAATGGAATGAGATGGTGGAAAATGCTGATGCAGCAAAAGCAAAACCTGTGAAACTATCAGGATGGCAACGTGATCAGTTGGATTCATTGTGGAAACAGGTGTCAGGAGAAGCTTATGTAGTAGGTCGACCTTCAGTAGCAAAGTTTATGAGGGGGATGCATTCATGGTTGATAACAACAACTATGGGCAAGTCAATGATCTCATCCTTTGGGGATTTTGCATCAGTTGCTGTTAATCTGCACAGTCATGGAAGAGGGTTCCTTGGATCATATGGAGACATAATAAGTGCATTCCGTGCCCGTTTAGACAAGATACAGAGCAAAGCAGAACGTGAATATGTCTTAAACCACATAAATGTAGCACTAGAAGGGTTTATGCAGTCAACGCATAGTCGTTATGCATTTGGCGAAAGATTGAACCGTGGTGCTCAATTGATGTTTGATATTAGTGGATTAAATGCTTGGACAAATACATGGAAGGAAGTATGGGGTAGGTCTATGTCAATGCATCTTGCTCACAAGATGAAAACAAAGTGGGCAGATCTTGATCCTTTATTGAAGAAAACATTGAAGGAACATAGATTCCAGGAAAAAGATTGGTTGGATCTACAATCAGCAGGTTCCTTTTCTTTGAAAGAAAGAGTTAAAAATAATCCAAACTTCAAAGATGTTGAAGTAGGAAGTGAAAGATTTATAACATCGGATTGGGTCCGACAGAAGATTGATGGGAAAAAGGGGGAACGTCTGGGGTTTATGCTAGATAGGTTCTTCCAAAATGAAGCAAGGGCAGCAGTCCCTACACCTGATGCAATGGATCGTGCATTTATGATGAGAACCTTCCAGAGAGGGACTGTTCCTGCAGTAGTTGCACAAATGATCTTTACATTTCGTTCACATCCAGTAGTAATGGGACGGAAAGTACTGCCACGTATGTGGGAAATGGGACTTCCAAGCTTGCTACACCTCACTCCAATGATTGGATTAGGTTATGCTTCGCTTGCAGTAAAAGACTTGATTAAAGGAAAGGAACCTAGAAGACCAGATAACCTCAATACAGTATTAGAGTCAATAGTACAAAGTGGGTTTGCTGCAGGTATTGGTGACTTTTTACTTGAAGAGGTTGGTAGACATCATTCATCCTTTGATGAAACTCTACTTGGTCCACATTACGAATTCTTTAAGGACGTTGCATCGCTAGGTAAGGGACTGGCGACTGGGCAGGACGGTGCTGCTGATGCATGGAACATGATAAGGGAACGGACTCCGTTCATGAACCTGTTCTATACTGAATTAGCATACAATTACTTGGTCCACTATCAGGTAATGGAAACACTGCAACCTGGATATACCCAGATGGTTGAGAACTGGAGCAAAGGTGTTGATCAACAACAGTATATTGATGCCTTACGTCCAACCAATTTTGTCTCTCATGGAGGTCCTTTCCGATGATCAATAGCGTATCCCATCGTACTTCAACAACAGCATCCAGTGCAACCACTAGCACTGATTTTGCGACTCCTGCCCCGATCTACACCAAAAATGATGTAGAAGTTTATGTTGATAGTGTTAAAAAAACTGTCGACTCCCAATATGCTGTCACGATAGGAACAGATAACACGGCAAACATTAGGTTCACTTCAGGAAATGTTCCTGCAGATGGTGTGGGTGTAGTTATTGTCAGATCCCTTCCTTACTTACAAGGACAGAACTTTATCAATAATGATGCTCTTGACATCGAAAATGTAGAGACAGGCTTAGATAAAATAACTGTAATGACACAGCAGTTAGCAGATGGTAAGGATTATTCATTCAAGTTTGCCAAAGAATTAGCTACTGCAGAATTCAATTCTACTTCTGTAGTCGGGACTAACTTTGAAAATGTCCAGGATAGAGCAACAACACTTTCAGCAACCAAAACGACAAGAGCAAACAAATATGTAGGATTTGATGCAAATGGTGATATATCAGTATCAGGAGATATAGGAATTTATAGAGGAGATTGGGTTACAGGAACAGCATATGTAGTGAAGGATCTTGTTAAACAGAATAGTGATAGTGATTCTACGGCAGCACTTACAAAGGGTAATATATATATATGTATCACTAAACATGATTCAACAGGTTCTTATTTAACCGAGAATGATACAGCAAATTGGACGTTAGTATTGGACACTGTAGTTGCAACTTCAGGTATTGAAGAGTCTAAAGCTTGGGCTACTAAAGTTGATGGAATTGTTGATGCATCTACAGGAAGTGATGATTTTTCCAGTAAAGCGTATGCCATAGGTGGTACAGGTGTAGATAATGTTGCTGGATCTGCTAAAGATTGGGCAACTGAAACGGGTTCTACTCCATCAAGTACTGCAACAGATGCAAGTGCTAAAGAATGGGCTATTGGTTCTTCTTCTCATAAATCTGAATATTCCGCTAAGGAATATGCAATTGGTGATGAAACAGCTAGTGGAGGATCAGCAAAGGCATGGGCAATTGATGAATCAAGTCCTGATGGTACAAGTGAAAAGTCTGCTAAAACATTAGCAGCAGAAGCTGCAGCAGACGTTCTTTTAACACATGCAGATGTACTTCTTACAAATGCAGATGTTATTTCGACGGGTGAGGATGTTGAAGCAACAAATGCAGATGTAGTATTAACAAATGCAGACGTAGTAACTACTGCCGCATCTGAGGTTGCCGCTAAAGCAAGTGCTGCCGCAGTAGCAAGTTCCTTAGACTCCTTTAATGATACGTATCTCGGAACGATGTCGGATTCATCAACCCAAGGTACTAATCCTACTACTAATGGTACGTGGGCTAAGAATTCTTCTGCAATTACTGTAGCAAGCGGATCAAATATAAAAGTGGGGCAGGTTGTTACTGGTACAGGAATGCCATCACCTCCTCCTAATGTTATTTCAGTAGTAGGAACGGCAGTGGTTGTATCAGAGAATATGGCAGCAGCAGGATCGGCAGTAGCCCTAACATTTACTGGTTATGGTGTCTATGGTACTTACAATGGCACCAAAGATGGCCCAACTACTGACAATGACAATGGAGCGTTAGCAGATGGTATGCTTTATTTTAATACCACTGATAACAATATGATGGTCTATAAAACCACAGGAGCCTCTTGGATTGCCGCTACAGCTTCAGGTGGTGTTTCGTTAGTAATTCATAAGGTTACTGCTAGTGGCAGTGAAACTTCTTTTGCCGCTGGTACTTTTACTCCAACATTATCGTATGAGGTAAACAACATAGTTGTGTTTCTCAATGGAGTTAGGTTGGATGCAACGGACTATACAGCAACTACAGGTACATCAATTACTGGTTTAGCGGCAGTAGCAGCTTCAGATGAGTTGGTAGTATTAGCATTCAAGACCTTTGAGGTTGCAGATGCAGTCAGTGCGGCTTCAGGAGGAACCTTCAATGGTGCAGTTACGTTCTCCGCAGGATTGACAGGAGATGTTACTGGTAACGCTTCTGGGACAGCCGCCACAGTAACAGGTGCTACTCAATCAGCAATTACTACTGCTACCAATCTTACATCAGTAGGGACACTTACTTCAGCCACGATTTCTGGTGATCTTACAGTAGACACAGACACACTAAAGGTCGATTCAACGACTAATCGGGTCGGCATCGGGACTACTCCTTCTTATGCTTTAGATGTAAAATCATTAATTGGGCTTCATGGTAGTTCGTCAGGTACAACAAAATTAGCAACTTGCGCGGCTGATTCTACTGAAAATTGGTTATATATTGGCTCATCTCAACTCCATATCCGTACACAAGCAGACTCTGCTAATAGAATGACTATCACGGATGCTGGTAAAGTCGGCATCGGCTGTGCTCCCGCTGTAGCGCTTGAAGTCATAGACACAAGCAATTTAGAAACAGTCGCAGGATTTGGTGCTGATGATGATGGGACAGCTTTTATCAGTGTTAGAACAGCAGAAACGCAGAACAATTTAGCTGGTCTCACCTTTTCTGTCGGTACTGCAACTCCTACTGGTGTTGGTTCATCAGCATCCATTGGGCATGTGTTAGGTAAGGTGGTGAACTCTGGGGGGCCTTTACATGGCGAGTTGCAATTTCATACAAATTATAGTGATTCAATAACTCAAAAAATGGTTATTACAGATGCTGGCAGAGTCGGCATCGGTGATATATCACCTACTTATAAGCTAACAGTAGATGGTGATGGCGAACGATTAGCGTTTTCGGCAGGGGCTAGTTATCCCTTTATGACTGGACTGAGATCAAACAGGTCAGGGACTACTTGTGGGAATATGTATCTGGAAACTTGGCGAGGAGATGCAAGTAACACACCAGTTACTGCAATTGCTATTGAAGGAGCGGATGGCTATGTTGGCATCGGTGATATATCACCTAGCTACCCGTTAGAGGTCAGTCACACAACTACTGGGAGCTATGTAGCTAATTTTGAACATGGTGGAGGTGTTTCTGCTCGACATGGTATAAGAATAGAAGCAGGCGCGGATAATGGGGGAAGTTTAACTTACTATGTTGCTGCTAAAGACGGTGATGGAGATGATGTCGGAGTTCTCCAGAATGATGGTGGTACATTTAGTATTGCGGACCAATCCGATGAAAGACTAAAAGATAATATTGCTGATACAAAAATACATGGATTGGATAATGTTATGGACATGAAGGTCCGAGAATTCGATTGGAAGAAAAATGGTTCGCACGTTCCTGCTGGGCTTATTGCCCAAGAACTTAAAGAAATATATCCGTTCGCTGTCACTGGTGAGGTTGGAGATAAAGACCCTGAAGATCCTACGAAAGATGCCTATATGTTTGTAAGTCGGGATTTACTTGTCCCAGTTTTAATCAAAGCAGTCCAAGAATTATCAACCAAAGTAACAGCACTGGAGAACGCATAGATGCAACTAACACAAGAACAGTGTGATGATCAGATCACAAAGATACAACAACAGATCCCTGAGCTACAGGCTCAGTTACAAAGACTCTTGGGGTATAAGCAAGCCCTTACTGAAATGCAGGAAGATCAACAACCAGTAGAAGAAGAAGAAACAAATGAGTAGAGCAAGAGATAACGCCAACTTTACTGTACTTGATACTAGAATGCCTAATTTAACAGGTGATGTTACAACTGTTGAAGGTGCTGTAGCTACTTCTATTACAGCCGATGCAGTAGGTACAGATGAACTTGCAAACGATGTTGTAATCACTACCTCTGGTCTTATCACTGCTAACGGTGGGCTGGAGACAGACACAAATTCAAAAATCAAACAAAAAGGAGCTTTTATGCAATCAAGTACACATCAAGCATTTGTCTTAGGATACTAAGGAGAAATTATGTCAATACCAGATGGAGGAGGAACAGAGGTTTTAAAAAATCTCTATAAAGATGGATTAAATAATGCGTGGTGGAGTGGTACTGATGTAACAGTACCAGCAAGTCATATTTGGACTATACTAAGTATTACTATGTCTAATATTTCTTCTGATACAGCCGATATTGGGTTAAGAATAGTACCAAGTGCAGGAGGTTCTCTGGATATAATACCAAATACTGGTGATACACCACTTACACGATATGGTGTATTTGTTTGGAATGATAAACTGGTATTATCTGCTGGTGATGAAATTCGATTTTACACAAACAAAACTATGGATATTTTCATTTCATACATAGACCAAGATTGGAGCGCGTAGAACCTCATGAGCGGAATAATAAATCAAGTTGGTGCAAGGTCAGGGACTATCTCTGTTGGTGATTATCCTGTTTCTACAGGAACAGTAACACTATCTGGCACAACAGGACTGGATTATGAGGAAGGTTCTTGGACTCCTACGGGTGACGTAGATTTTGATCAGGCCACTGGATACTACACCAAAATTGGTAGGCTTGTAACTTTATCTTTCGCGATTCTTTGGGGCAGTGATACCGATGGAAGTGGTGCTCAAATTAAAAGTCTACCTTTCACGGCAGCAGGCACGAACTCACGAGGAGGTGGGTTTTTGAGTTATTCCTCGGATGGTACCGCTTCGAGTCTCTATATGGGTTCAACGACTACAGTATATGTCAAAGCATCCGCTGGAGCGGGCGCGGTAACAAATACTGACCTTCAAACACGCGATTTAATGGGCGTAATCACGTATATAACTGCTTAAAATGGAACTAGATAAAATAGAAGTAGTCACAGACTACAAACATCTTCAGATTCGGGAGATTACTGACTCAGGTGGATACCACCGCAGAGTGCTTACATCAGATATGGATGTTTCTGGTGAAACTCAAACCATTCAACGTGGTACTGATGAGAATGGTGATCCAATTATGAAAACAGTTAAGGAAATTGCAGAAGAACTGTGGACTGATGAAGTTAAGACTGCATGGACTACTTTCCAAGCTGAACAAGAAGCAGAAATGAATCCTGAGTAATCCATGACAGGACTATTCATATTCTGCCTGATTTATATCACTCTGATTTCATCTGGAGCCTATCTGGTTTGGTACTTTATGAATAACTATGATGAAATTATTTTCAGGAGGGATAGTGCAAAATGAACCCTGCAGATTATGCATATGCAACTGGAAAGATACATCCTGATCTCATGGAAGTAGATAGTTTATTACAATTAATAGAAAGAATAGGACTGCCAGCAGTTATTATTGGGGCAACTTTTTTTTATATTTATAAAACTGCACAAAGTCATCGTGACGAAGTTAAGTCATGGCAAGAGAAAGATACGGTAGCAGATTCAAGACTCATTGATGTGATTAATCTGTCCAATACGAGAAATGAGAATTTTCAATCGGCATTGAACGAACAGACAATGGCG
>Ga0098052_1000154_pt1 | contig 40945 bp, 26 predicted proteins | sample 15_taG_FD_81591 | JGI IMG/M metagenome (GOLD analysis project Ga0098052, IMG submission 81591) | Marine viral communities from the Subarctic Pacific Ocean - 15_ETSP_OMZ_AT15312 metaG | ecosystem: Environmental > Aquatic > Marine > Oceanic | place: Pacific Ocean | collected 2015-01-18
AACCTTCGTCAGAGTCTTCGTCTTCGTCGGAATCTTCGTCTTCGTCGGAATCTTCGCCAGAAGCCGAACCAGAGTCTTCGTCAGAGTCTTCGTCAGAGTCTTCGTCAGAGTCTTCGTCCGAAGCCGAATCTTCGGTGTCTTCACTCTCGGTGTCTTCACTCTCGGTGTCTTCACTCTCGGTGTCTTCACTCTCGGAAGAATCCTCACGCAGAGGACGTAGTTCCACATTGGTACCGGAGAAGACCTCTCCGAGCCGAAGCATGATGTTGTGTAGAGACATGTTTACTCCTGTTGGCCTCTCAATGAGGCAAAAGACGTTCACTTAGATACGGAGAAAGAAGGGGGGTTTGAACCCCCCTTTGCCCACTATTCCTCAACCAATGCGTAGCGCAGTTCCTGCTCGCCGGTAGTCGGGTGTGCCAAACCAGCAAACACCACCTCCACGGCGGACCCCGCCAAGGGGCCATCCTTGACCGTAGCCCGGTCGCCCACCTTAAAGAGATGATGGGGAGGGGGTGGGGAACTGCTGCCGTCTCCGTCGCCTGCCTCGTCGTCCTCTTGGGAGGGCAGAGGCGGAGCATCCGGAGAGGACGCGGTACTATCCTTCGACGGCTGGGCCGGGGGAGGGGAAGTGGGAGGCTTCTGTTGGCCGAGGGTGACCAGAAGAGCCACCACCTCCATCGCCAACCACCAGTGGCCAAGGTCATCTTCCGCTGACAGAGCGATGGCTCGATCCAGAAGTGGCTTCAGCTTTCCTTGGGTGACCAAGGCCCAACCCTGTGGGGATCGCTTCTGGTATCCCACCAACACAGCGTTCTGGCGAGGAGTGGTGTACCCCAACCCCAGATCCCGGAAAGCCCCCATGACAACCGAAAGGTCATCGTTCTGGGAACCTCCCCGATGCTCACTTACCTCTCGACCCTCTTCCTCCATCTTCAAGATGAGGTTCTGAAGATCAGCCATCTTAGCCGGAGACCCGGGGTACTTCGCACACCCACACCGTTCGATACGGATGTCTTCAATCAGGTTTCCCCAAGTAAGAACGGCAGCGATGTAGGGGGACCAGTCATCGAGCAAACCCCACCGCTCCATCAAAGGAGTGTAGACCTCATCGAAGGTGAGGTCACGGCGACAGGAGAACTCATAGTGCCACGCCTCGTGATAGTTCCCGCCGATAGATGCACGAGCCAGCCAAGCTGGAACGCGATCAGGGGTGGTAGCCACCACCACTTCGGGGTCACGGCACTGGGTAGCGTTAGCCGTATTTACAGCGTTCTGGACGGTGTCCTCATCAAAGTGGTTGCCGTAGTAGCGGATGCTCTGACACAAGCTGGCGAACAGCGTTCTGGCAGTCCAGCGGTCCTTGTTAAAGAACATGGACCCGCGAGCCGAAACCTTCCGAACGCCTGCGCCCAGAACCGCATCGACGCTGGCCTGATGGCTCATGGCCCACTGCTTTCCATTGTAGGTGACTGACATGTTTACTCCTATTGGCCTCTCAATGAGGCGCGGGGGTTACAGTGAGATACGGAGAAGCAAGGGGTAGTTGAACCCCCCTTTGCCCTAAAAACCAAAAGCTCCTTCCCGGCGGGAAGGAGCTTTGAAGGGAACGGAGACGGAGGAGCAATCAGCGGCGGCTCGCAACGTCGTCCCGGCAAGCCTCGTAAACGGGCTTGCTGTGAAGATCCCCGGCTGCATCCATGCAGGCGATGATCTCCCACCGAATCTCGTCGGCGGGTTTCACGACGCGGGAGTAGTAGAGAAAAGCGGACCCCACAATCATCACGATTGTGAGAGCCATCCAAAGGGGATCAAAGCGGTCGGTCATGGGACATCTCCTTCAACGGGGGGCAGATAAAACAGCTTCAGCGTCCACCCTTCTACGGAGATAGGCGGGGGAGTTGAACCCCCCGCCTCAACTATTTCTTCAAGGCTCCGGAAACGGCCGCCTTGAAGAGCAATGCCCCGAATGTTCCGAGCAGCTTCCCTGCCTTCTTGACCGCTTGCCGTGCGGATTTCTTTTCCGCACGCTCGGCGTTCTGAAGAGCGGCGACAGCATCGCTCGCCACTCGGGGGCTTGCCCAATCAATCTTTGGGGTATCGCCCCGCAGTAGCTTATTGATCTCTCGCTTGGCAATCTTGATGCCTTCAGGCCCAAGATTCTCCACGGCATCCGCCATCAGAGAAAGAACCAAGGCCTTCGTGGGATCATCGGTGTCAGCAGCAAGATCGTCGAGTTCTTGCTGGGCCTTCGCCACAGCGGCACCGCCAATAAGAGGAATCAGAGAGTCCAGAGTGTTGCTGAAGTCAGACATGATTATTCCTCCTCGGCTTCAGGGAGAATGGCGTCGCTTTCCGGGAGAGGTTCCCGCCTTTCGGCACCCTCCTCCTCTGCCTCAATGCGAACCTCATCCGACTCACCGGGGGCGGCTGGAAGAGGACACATCAGGGGGGCAATCTCGGGTGGTTGTTCCGAAGGCTCTTCCTCCACCAGCCCGCCGTTCCACAAACTCATCTGCTTGTGCCAATCGTGCCGGGCTTCAATGGTGAGAACAAAGTCAGCAGCCTTCTCACATTCTGGGTCACTGAACTGCGGACCCTCGGCCTCGGACTCGCACTCACAGTGCTCCTCTATAAAGCCTCGGAGGTACTTGGCCTGCTGCACAGCCCAGTTGTCGTACTGGTCCAGTTCAGCTTGGTAAACACGACTGTCACGGATGACGCTTCGATGGGCACAACCAACGGTCAGAACGAGGGTTGCGGCCAGAGCGGTATAAAACACTCTCATAGGGTGTCTCCAAAGGCATGGTGTGGGGGACTATACCGCCAACACGGTATAGAACACTCTACAGGTAGAGTATTGAGGAAAAGAGCCTCCTTTAACCTACCTTATCAGTCAAAGAGGTCGGCCAACCATCCTTCCTTGTTGGCCTCGATGTCCTCCCGGTTCTGCTCTACTCGGTGGCGGATGCGATCCATCACCTCTTCTGTGAACATAAGACAGAGGGTCTCCCCGTCAGGGTCTACCACCTTGAAGGCGATGTAGTAATCATCAGCCGCCGCCTCCTTGTTCTTGTTGTCAACCCGGGTGAAAATGCCACGGGCGAGATCTGGCACATCGTCGCGGTTCTTCTGCCCTCGCTCCATGGCTTCCCGGAACTCGTGGTCGGTAAGGAACAAATACTCCTCGGTGTCCGCAGACCACGCGGTCTCTACCTTCACAAAGAGATACGAGTCGTTCGCCCACTTCTTGGGGTCGAGGTTTGCGATACGCTTAATCTTGCCTTTGGCCATGACGGTCTCCTGTGGGGGAAGTCTTACTTTACCCGCACGCCGAGGGTCGATGCCTTTTGCAGTACCTCGACCCTTTCAACGACCGGTTACGACACCGCCGATCATTCTCATCAATGGGTGTGGTCCTCTCGCTTACTGAAGCCCCGCACCGCTCGGGGTCGTGATCACGACACCACTGGCGACCGGCACCTTGTTCAGCCCCACACCCGTCGAGGATGCAATCGGGTCTAATCTTCCACCCCATGGACCCCCCTCTACTCGACGGTGAGGGTCAAGCTGCCCTTGAAGCCCAACGTAGCAAGCCGGAGTTTGATCTCCTCCAATGCAGCAAAAGGGTCCGAAAGAGCAGGGCCGACCGACTTCTGACCCCGCAAGGATTCCACCTCGGAGCGCAACGCACCCATCTCCGTGGTGTGCTGCTCGCGCAGTGTCTTCACCTCGTCCATCAAGGTAAAAAGGGTCCGGGTGTGTTCATCAAGGTCCGCAACCATTCGCGCAGTAAGGGGCGTAGACAAGGTGGCTCCGCCGCCGACTTCTTTGGGGGAGGTCGCCTTCGGCGAAGCGGCCTTCTTCTGTGCGCGGCTCTTCATGGCTTTGTGGTAGACGACCGACTCCTCGGGGGGAGGGAAGCCCAAGTACCATGCGAGAGCGTCGGGGATACGAGTATCAGCCCCCTTGGCAGTGACCGACTTGTAGGAGGTGTAGAAAGTCCTTTTCAACCGACGGGGGCGGTCTGGACTGTCCATAAAGAGCAAGTACACAAAAGCCACATACACTACTGGCTTACCGCAAAAGACCGTCCTCTTGGCCCCCCGCTTCAAGTAGGAGGGCTCTCGGCACATCCACTTCCACAACTCGGTGGAGGGGTTCGCCTCACACCGAAGATAAGCCTGCCGAAAAGCACCCACCAGATCCTCTCCCAACTCATCCATGAGAGCGCGGGCAGCCTCCACCGCTCGGCGCAGCTTAACTGGGGTGTAGACACGCCCCCACGGGGCGGGGGAGTTTTCAGTAGGGTACACAGACATAGAGTTATCTTTCTCCACGGCGAGAGGTTCTTCTACAACGGGTTCTTCTACAACGGGTTCTTCTACAACGGGTACCGAGATCTTAGTCCCTGCCGACCCCCCCATGAGAGCGCCAGCGGTCTCCACGGCGATGAGGTCTACACAGATGGCTGGGATGAGAGGTGCCCACAAAGAGTATTGGTTCGGATGCTCCCTACGCAGGGTCGCCTTTAAGTGCCTTTGCATAGTGTCTCGCGTTTCGTGTGGGCGTGACTCATAGAGAGTCTCCCCCCACTGACGCACCAGACTGCGGGCGGTCTCCAAGGTCATTGTGGAAGGGGAAGCCCCCCCTTCACTTTTGGGGGTGGGGGATAAGTCTTGGAGGGCGCTGCGTATCCCCGACAGCCCGTTCTCATAGAGGGAGGGCTTGCCGGTTTTCCGTGACCACTCCCGAGCTACCGCAACCCCCTGATGAGAAGAAGAAGCCACCCGTACCACTACCACATCATAGGAAGAAGGTATCCCCTTGGGGTCGTCCCCCAAACAGTGGATGTTGTACCCCTCCTTCCGCAAAGAACGGATGTGGGTCTTGCAGTGCTTAGGGGCAGAGACGATGCCTATCTTCATCGTGGCCTCGGGGAAAAGGAGGAGGAAAGAGGTTCTCCCATCCTTACCGCAAAGCCTTCTCCCCAGACCCCCCTCTAATCGGACATTTTATGTCCGAGCCCTAATCGCGATGCTTGGGGAGCAAACCTGTCTTTTCCGCCAGCGCGTCAAACAGATCGTTGTGCGGCCCGTCATAGAGAGCAGCCACGGCGATGTGCAGACACTCGTGCAGTACCACTTGCTGGAGGTACTGCATAGACTTGGCCGCCTCGGGAGAGATCGTCACTACGACATAGGGACGGCGATCCGTGGGGTATTCGGTCATGCCAATGGACCCCACCTTCAAGCGCACTTGAGAAAAGCCCACCGAGATAGGAGGAACGTCGGGAACCTCTCCTGTCAACTCCTCCCGAGCTTGCAACACCCGAGCCAAGGTCGAAAGCAGCAGCGGACGCAGGACCAAAGCCGAAGCCTTGGCGCGGGCCGCGATCCCAGCGGCGGCTTGCTCCCAAGGGAAACCGTAAGGGATCATCCCCATCGCCACACGGTAAGACCATGCAAACACCCGTGCCCAGTGGTCCTCAATGAGAGGGGGTGGTGAGTCCAACTCTCCCCGCAGGGGAGCCACAGCCGTAGAGAGGGTCCAGAAGTTCCCGTGCTGGAACGCCCCGCACCGGACCAACGTACTTTCCCCCGGCATGGGATCAGGCACTTCAAACTGCCAGCCCCACGGGAGAGTCTGGGCGGAAGCCCGAGGAGTCACCGACGCCAAAGCAAAACAGAAGGACTCAAGGCCTCCTGTCTGGTCATGCCAGTAGTCACGTTGTGATGCCCAGTGAGAGAGGCCCTCCCGCAAAGCCATTGAGGTGGCCGTGGGGGGTTGAGGGTCTTCCACCAGACAGCGGTCGGTGTAAAAGGCTTTGAGGGGGCCGTGGTGAATACCTCCGTCAATCTCCACGCGATAGCCCACGGGGACGCCGAAGCGGGACACCACCCCCGTGATCTTTCCCGTCTTGCCCTGAAGGGGGGTGAGAGATCCTGCACCCAGAGGTGACACCTCTACGGCTGATCCCACGGTAGGATGATCTGTTTGCACATCGGTTTCTCGATTAGCCTCAAGAGGAAGGTCTCGGTCACCAATCGAGCGAGAAATGGCGTGTTTCTGGGTGAGCCGCTTTCTCATCGGACACCGATAAGAGAGAGGTCTGCGGTTATGGTTCTGGCCAAAACTTCTTCGTAGATTCCCAGAATAGCGGGGGTCTGTTGGCCTCGGACAATCTCATATTGGGGTTCGATCCAGAGAACCTTAATGCTCTTGTCCTCCTCGACTTGGACCTCGGCTTCCAAATAGAGGTCGCGCAACTTGTTGGCCCGGCCTCCGAGATGAAGGTCCATGCGGAACAAAACGTAAACCAAAGGGGCTTCTGCCACCCGGGAAGTCCGAGGGTGGGTTTTCATCACATTGATCTCTGCCCGGAGGGGAAAGACCTTGTTCACATGGCGTGCCATACGAGGAGCCTCCAACACTCTCCGAAGTGTATAGGCCTCTTACCGGGAGGCTACCCCGGTAAGACACAGGTTTCCGTAAGCCATTCCGGGGGTTCGCAACGAGTCCAAGTAGGGACATCCCCGACCGAGCACTCCTGTTGATAGTGTTCCTTGAGGAGCATCCGATACACGAAGAACACATCACAATGCCAATAGGGTTGGGCTTCCTCGGCCCACGGCCATTCTTCGGGAAAAGAGAAATCCCGCTCAACGAGAAGGTGGGCCACATTCCCAGCGGCATACACTCGGGCGGCATCCGGAGGGATAGTACGGTGGCGATGGCCCATTTCCTCGGCCAAGGCCATCCCGTAGAAAACCAGCCATAGGAAGTGATCCCACTCCATCATCGCCCACTCCACAAAGAGAACGGCGTCCAGAGGAGGTTCTCCTTGAAGGAGGGGGCCGTAAATCTCCCGTTGGTTCAACGCTTCCACGAGAATGTCAGCCGTCAACTTCAGTTGCTCGGCAAGATGCGCGTCCGCTAAGGGAACCACACAGTCATGGGGGTTTTCGTCCACGATGTAGATCACAACCCCCTCCCCATCTTTTCCTCCAACTCCATTGTCCGTCCCTCCAACTCTACCAAAAGCCCTTTAAGATTTCCTTTGATCACGGGGAGTGGTTGCCCGTCTAACGAGAGCAGAGCCTCCCGAAAAGCATCGGCCCTCCTCTTGAGAGCCTCTAACTCCACCAGCAGCCGGGCTTTCTCCCAAGTCCCCGCAGGAACACTCCCCCCCATCTCGACTTCTTGCGCCCACGCCAGAAGCTCCCCCACCACACAAGTGAGCAGCGCCACACGCTTTTCAAGGTCGCTGTTCTCCATCACAAACCCTCATAGTCGGCAATCACCCGAAACTCCTCATAAGCTACCCGGACAGGGCCTCCGATAAGGTCCTCCCCCTTACTGTCCCGAACATGCAAAGTATCGGCCCCACGCCCAATGCACCGACTCAACACCCGCGCCAACCTTTCCGCGTTCCGCGCAGTCATCTGGGGGGAGGAAACCCGGAAAACATAAGAGGAACCATCCCTCTCGGGAGGTTTATTTCGCTCCTGTGGGGGGGTCTCCCCACCACCTCGGTGGGCATCCTCGGTGGGTTCCGGCTCGATGGGGTCCTCTCCAGCCTCGTTAGGAGGAGGGGCCGCATCAGCGAGAGGTGAACCCCCACACTTGAGGTAGTGTTGGTATTGAACCGGGAAAGCCTGAACCCAACGATCCTCCCACTGCCCACCCCCCTTGTTCCACATCATCTCGGTGAGGTTGAAAGGAACCAACCAGTTGTCGCCGAACTCAACATCCACCTTCAAGGGGACCGCCCACGGGAGGTTCTGGGCTGCGTCATCAATCATAATCTTCTCGATGACCCCTACTGCCTCTCCCGCCACATCTTCCCGGATCTCAAAGACAAGCTCATCGTGAATAGTGATGGTCATCAAGACGCTTTCCAACCACCCTCGCTTTTTGAACTCCTTGTAGAGCTTGGCCATAGCCAACTTCATAATGTCGGCACTGGTTCCTTGAACGGGGCCGTTCACGCTATTGCGTTCGGCCTTCGATCTGAAACCACCCATCTCATGGTCAATATCTGGCAACGGGTACTTCCGACCGTAAGCCGTGGTGACGTACTTCTGTTTCCGGGCGGTGCCGTGCTGTTTCTTCCACCACCGTTGAAGGGTGCGATAAGTCTTGTCGTACTGGTTCTTGATGCGCCAGCCTTCCTCACGATCCACCCCGACTGCTCGCTGGGCAGCGGAGCCGCCGCCTCCGTAAGCCATGGCGAAGTTGAGGGCTTTACTTTGCTGGCGTCGCTGTTTGAACTCGGCAGTCCCTTTGATCCCTTCCCCGAACACCCCATAGGCAGTCAGAGAGTGGAGGTCCCCGATCTTATCCGACCCGCACTGGGGGCAAAAGGGATCAGGACGCACATCCCGAGGGAACTCCTCCTCGCAGGCCGAACAACGAAAGAACTCATGGAGCCACTTCGGCTCCCCACTCAAGTTGGTGACAATCCGCAACTCCACACCCGAATAGTCGATAGCGAACAAGATGTGGCCGGGCCGCGCCTCTACAATCTCTCGGGTTCGGCGCACGCACTCCGGGGCACTCTTGTCGTAAGTCGCGGGGGTGCTGTGAACATTCCACCGCACTTGTCCATGGAAGTGTTCCTTGCGCTTTTCCCGAGGGGTGGGGGTGCTAAAGCGCCCCGTGTCCACCTTATGAGCATTGAAGTTGGCCCAGACGCATCCGTCCGGGGACCGTTCTGGGGAAGTATCCCAGTAGATAGGGAACAGGTTGGTGCCAAGACCTTTGGCAACCTGTCGAAATCGCTTGATCTTTCCCATAAAAGGGAACTGCGCTCCGGCTTCCTCGATAACGCGCTCCAACTCGTCCTTGCTGGTCTTCACCTGTCCGGATTTCTCGGTGACGGCCAAGCCCTTCACCCCAATCTCCCGCAGCATCATCCCAAGGTTAGCGGGAATGGTGATGTCATAGACCGCAGGGAACTCAACCGACTCCTGTTGGCGAGGGTTGCTCAAGCTGGGTACCGATTTCTCGATGGGGGGCAGGCTCTTGTCTGTGTTTCCCATGAGAGCCTGCTCGCGAACCTCCATGTAGTTGGGGTTCAACACATTAGGGTCAAACGAGGTCTGCATCCCGTGAAGCCACGAGGGACGCACATCACGCTTCAAGATTTGGTTAGCATCCGCGTATACATTCTGGACACACTCCCACCACTCGTTCTGGCCAAGTCGCATCAAACCCATGAGGCGTTCTCGATTGATGTGGATGCGGCAATCCTCCATCCACACGGTGGCGCGGAGGCACGCCTTCTCCAATCGGTAGATGCCTCGTTGGTTCCGGCCGTGGTCATCCTTTTCCACCACACTGGGGTGGAGGAGATGAAACAAAGCCAGCGTGTTCACCGCATCAGCCGCCGCATACCAGACCACAGGTTCCCATGTGGGGTCGAGAGTGGAAAAGTCGAGCTTCTTGGCCTTCACCGCCTCCCGGGGGAACAACTCCGTGATCTCAATCATCTCCCGCCCAAGCTCCTCCTTGGAGAGACTCTTGAGCCCCTTCCGCCGAGACCGGGTGTTGCGGAGATAAGCCAAGACAAAAGTGTCTTCCCATGTGGCGATCTCATCCCACTCCCCCACCTCCCCGGTGGGGTCAAACTGAAGGAACTTCTGGTCAAACTTGGCGTTGTGGAAGACGGCTCGGGCACCAGCCTCTTGGATAGTATTGACCATCTCCCCCACTAAGCGGGGAGGGACATTGGCTTGCGCCCCGTCCTCGCGGTGACGGACGGGGATGTACCACCCTTTATCAATACTGGGAGCTACGCAGTAGCCCACAATCTTGTCTACGGTTTCCTTCCGCCCGGTGTCGCCTTTGAAAGCACGCTGGTCAAGACCCGTAGTTTCCAAGTCGAGCCCGTACACCCCGGCCTCGATACATTCGGCAGCAATAAGGTCCAGATCGTCGGCAGTGGCGAGCCGCAAGTCGATCTTCTTCATCCACTCTTTTTGCGCCACCGCAGGTCTACTGATTTCACGCATCTGGTCAAGAATGTCCATGTTCTCTCTCCCTGTGGTGGAGTTACCCTTCCCTTAGCGGTCCTGAACCCCCATGCTCCTCTTCACATGGAGGAGGACGCGATGAGCCGCTTCTTTGGCCTGCGGTTCCGACAGGGGACCCTCCGAGAGATAGGCTATCTTGTCGTGAGCCTCCCAAAAGGCCGCACATTCATCTGGCTGGGCTCCCCGCTCTCGGCAAACCGTATCAATGAGGCGGCTCACTCGGGTGAGGATAGCTGCGGAAGACATTGAGGTATCGGCAGACAGAGCTTCGGTCACTTTGGTCAAGGCCAAGTCTTTTTGCGGTTCCTGCGGCCCAGACCACGGGAGGGGGTCCAACCCATACTGGGATTCCAACCACTTGACGGCCTCCCAGAAGGTGACGCCCTCCTTTTCCCGAACCAACGTGATGGCATCGCGAGAACGACCACAAGCAAAACAGTGGAACGAAGATGACTCCGGGTACACCCGCGCCGATGGTTTTGTGTCCGCGCCATCCCCGTGGAGGTCGCAGGAGAACTGTTGTTCTCGGTCCTCCCCGTCCGGGTGAACGGCGTACCCATAACGATACAGAACATCTACGATAGGGACTTGGGCACGGATGCGATCAGCAACTTCCTTCCCCCTCCCCATCACAACTCTCCAAGGTCGATTTCAGCCCCTGCTGTTTGTGCCTGCTGCATGGTCATGTCTTCGGTAGTGAAGATGCGACGGCAGGGCCACAACACCCCGCTGTAGAAATCCGCGAAAGGCGCATTGTCCCGAGACTTCAGACATTGGAACTTCACCAGATTGGATTCGCGTAGTTCGGTGTCCACCCAACCAGCCGTCACAATGTCGGAAGAACGCTCGGCTTCGTTGGCGTAAGACAAGTGTGTAAGGTTGTACCTCCCTCCGGATTTCTCGGCTGCCTTATAGCCCTCACGAGAAATCTGAAAGAGGGCCACCACTGCGATCCCCATTCCGCGATTAAAGGACATGGCCATGCGCTTCAAGTCCCGCAAGACCTCGTTGAGTCTTTCGGTGGTGCTGCGGTGATTCCCCCGTGACTGCATCAAACCTGCATGATCCACGGTGATCATCTGGATGGCAGGGTCTTTGGTGTAAAGCAACTCGGATCGGGTCCGGAGGTCATTGACCGTGAAGTCCGACTTATCGGGGTCGGTCACCTCAATATGAATATGGCCGTACTGGTTGGAGGAGTCATTGAGGTCGGGCACCACATGCTCAAAGAGGAACTTCCTCGCATTGGGTTCCAGTTCGCCGTCGCGTATGTGGGAGTAGTCCACACTTTTCCCCACCCCAAGAGTACGACGAACATCCGCAAACTTCTCATGGGCGGAGTGCATGGCATAGAGGATGCGTCTTACCTGTCGGTAAGGCATCTCCAAAGAGAACAGAATAGAGGAATGGCGATAGTAGACCGCTTGGTTGTAGTGCCAGTTCATGGCGAGCGTGCTTTTCAGACCCCCTGTGAAAGCAGCGTGGGTCCAAAGCTCCCCCCGCTTCGCCCCCTTCAGGGTCTCATCCATCTGACGTAGGCCCGTAAACTGGCCAATACCGGCCAAGGGGTCGGACTCCACTCGTTCATATTCCTTGAGAAAGGAATCCCCGTCCGAGGTCACATCTCCCGACAGGCGTTGCCCAGTGACGGGCGTGATGATCTCATGGCTACGGTCCAGAACATAGCGGACAGCGTGAGCGGGACCTCGGAGGATGCGCTCCTCACGGCCCTCTTTAATGGTGACCCCGGTGTCTACAATCCGCGCTGCTTCGCGTAGGACTTCCCCCACCACTCGGATGCGGCGGTCCTCAATCCGAGACTCCAACAACTGGAGGTAGTCCCCTTGAGTCCGAGCTTTCTCCACACACAGAACATCCAACCGGTCCAACACCGGAATCTGACTGACACGCTCAAAGTGACCTCGGAGAGTTCCCGCATCCGGCACATGTTGGTGTTGGCTAACGAAATCTTGGACATAGGCCCAGATGACGCTGTCTTCGCTAATGTCGAACCCAAGGCCGCTATCCCGCAAAGCCTGTGCGTTACGGAGAAACAGACCGGCGTCGTCAGCAGGGCCATCGCGAAAAGTGGAGCGCAGGAGAACCTTCACAAGACACCCCCGCTCTTCTTAACCGCGACCTTCTTGGGGGCATGTTTGCCAATACGAGGCCAGCCTTCCAAGGCCCGAGCTACTTCCTTAGACCAGAAAAGGTGGCCGGAGTTGAGGGGGTGGGAGGGTTCATCCCATACCCATGTGGGCTTCCCTTCATGGAGCCGGGTGTTGAGAGCTTCTGCCAGAACCTCGCACGCCGCCTCGTTGCGGGCCACCTTTACTCCCATGCGAACCACTACAAGATCGGGGGGGAGAACCAGATCAGGCACACTCAAATACTTCGTGCTGACGGTGTAGGCATCGGGGTCAATGATCTCACCCCCTTTTAAGGCGATGGTGGCCAACCATGCCGTCACCAACTCCGCGTCACTAATGACCTTGAAGGACCATGTGAGGGGCTTGCGAATGGCGACATGCCGCAGATGGGCGAGAAATGCTCTGCCGCTTGTGATCCACAGATTCTCTTCCTCGCGCCCCAAAAGTGGGCTGGGGCCTTTCAGGACCGGAGCTTCGGAGAGGCCTTTGTACCCGCGCTCCACATTCGCAAGAATATCGCGCCGCAACACACACCCACACCGTTTGAAGGAGGGGGGGTGCGGGGGGACACTTTCGCTCGGGGCCAAACCAGTCCCCAAACAAATCTTGCAAGTTGGATCGGGAGCACTCACCGCCTACGCCTCGGGTGTGACGTAGTCAGCGAAAGTAAGATGGGAGAAGGCCGTGCGAGCCACCGGATAAGAAAGGAGACAAGGGCGGAACTCGCCGTACCCCCCGGACCCGAGGTAGGCCTCACACTCCTCAAGCGTAGCGAAGAAAGGGAGAGGAGAGGTCTGGCCGAGAGTGAGCCGTGGGTCCAAGTTGTCTTTATGAAAGACGCGCACCCCTCCGTAAGAGTTGAGGAGGCTCACCGTCCCATCTTCCGCCATACGGAAAAGAACGATGACATGATCGGGATGAAGGGGGGGACTTTCAAGGGACATAAACACCTCATTTTAGTGGTTGAGAGGAAGTACCCGGTAAAGGGGGGTTCACACCCCCCTCGGGAGCCTCTCTTTCCCTTTAGGGGGCTACAGCCCGACGAGAGCAGCGGCTTCGGCCGCCGAAAGAACCACTTTCTTACCTGCTGCGGCTGCCTCTCGCACCTTCTCGTGGACCTCATCGAGACCCGGCGCAGGTGGCCCACTATAAGACGAATAAGACACCCCCAAAACCTTCTGGGCGGCGGGGAGAGCCAACAGACAAGGACGGAACTCGCCGTACCCCTCCGCTTCCAAATAGTCCCGGCAATCAAACCATGACTGAAAGAGAGGGAGATCGGCGGTGCCTCCCATGGTCACCCGCCAATCCACATTGTCCTTGTGGTAAACGCGAATCCCGTCGTGCCCATGGAGAACGTCTACCCGTCCTTCCTCATAAGAGCGAAAGACCACGACCACCATCTCGCTTTCGCGAGGCCCTTCCCCGGAACGCCGCTGGCTCAACACCTTGAGTTGGCGGAGTGCTTCGTTAAGGTTTGCCCGTTGACCCTGCGGTTTACAGGCCCTATCGGAGACATACACCGGGTCGATGTTGTGTCGTTTGCGGCAGTTCATCACCGTCTGCCGACTAACCCCCAGACTCTCGGCGATGTGCTGGTCGGGAAGGACCCCCAGCAACTCCATGATCTCGGGGTAGATTTCTTCGGTACGCTTCCGTCCACGCTTGCCCATGACACTCTCCTTGGTAGTCTGCCCTCTACGGGAATAGAGGAGCCTCGTGCCCCCCTTCCCCCTAAAGAGGACGCCGAGCGTCTTGAACGACAGCATCGAAGATGTCGCGGACTTCGGACCCCGCCTTGAAGATCACATCCTTGCCCCTCTTGCCCTTCACCCGCTCACCCAACACCTGCTCAATAAGACCCATCTTCTTGCGGACCACTTGCTGGACCCGCTCGTCGATGGTGTCGCGGCAGACGAGATGAATGGCGTAGCAGGTGTCGTGGTCCGACCCGATGCGAATCATGCGACCCACGATCTGGAGGTAGTCTCCGGCTGACCAAGGGGAGTCGTAAAACACAAGGGCCTTGGCCGCTTGAAGGTTGATGGCATCACCCCCGGCCATAGTGATGAAGATGACCTGCGTAGGATCTTTGGGGTTCTGGAAAGCGTCCATGGCAGCTTTACGCTGTGCCTCGTTCTCATCGCCTGTGACCCGAACGCACTTGACCTTGACCTTTTCCAGCGCGGGCATCGCCGTGTTGACCATCTCCTTAAAGCGACTGAAGACGATGACCTTCTCGTTATGAAGATCACCCCCCTCGGTCACCATATCCACCAGCGCGTCGAGCTTTTCCGAGTTGTAGTCGGGGTATTCGATAAGGGCCGGGTGGTTCACGATCTCCTGACAGTAGATAAGGGCGGTCAACTGGGTGGTCTCCCGCTCATCCCCGTCGCCCATCTCCAACAACCCGTCGAGGGCTTCTTGGTACTTCTCCCGCTGGAACTTGGTCAGCCCCACACGGACGGTTTTAGTGGTCAAGACCGGAAGGTCCTGCGCCACCAGATGCTTCGGGCGACCCAGATAATAGTGGTCGATCTGCTCCCGGAAACGGTCAATGTCTCGGGCGTTGTAACCCACAATCATGGGCACCTGCCGACCGTTAGCCACCCGCTGCATCCGAGTGATGCAGTAGTTCTTCATAAAGCCGTTCTTCGACATCCGAAAGAGGTCGGGCACCACCACTTTGTAAATGCCGTAGCCTTCCATGAGGTTGTTCTTGATGAGGGTCGCGGTGAGACCCCAGACGCGCTCCGCCTGTGAGCCGAAATGGCGGCATACCTTGTGGACCCGGGTGGTAGGAGTCTTCACCACAGTCACCTCATCCATGATGAGGGTATGGCCTTCCCAATGCTGGAGGCGCGAGAAGTCGTTGCAAGCCGAGGTGTACCCTTGGATGAGAACGGTAGGGCCACTGCTCCTCTCCCACTCGTCGTGAGCCTTAGAGCGTTTCTTAGGGGTGCCTGTGGCCACCAAGACTGTCACCCCAGTGGTAAACCTCTCAAACTCGGCTTCCCATTGAGGGATAGAAGACTTCTTGGTGAGAACCACCACTCGGATGTCAGGGTTTCTTTTCCACAACTGACACAACGCGGCGATGCTCTCAATGGTCTTGCCGAGGCCACAGTCATCGCCCACCACAAACCGCTTCATAGCCATGAGGTGGACAACCATCTGCTGCTGGTAGGGGCGCAGGACCACAGGAGCCTCGACGCCATCCCGCTTCAGGAAGGTCTCGCGAAAGTTAGGGGGACACGGAAGGGCAAGGTCTTGCCGCTCCCGAACCATCTTCAGTTTCTCATGGACGGACAGGTTCATTAGAAGGCTCCTTCACAACGAGGAGTACCCATCCTTGGGAGGCCGCTACCCCCCTCCATACACGGAGAAAAAGGCCTCCAACATGCGTGTCTGGGCTGGGGTCAAAGGGAGCCGGTTGATCTTGACGCTGTCTATGATGTCGGCATTAGCGATAGCCGCCCCCTCCCCTTTTTCGCAGGCTTCCCCATAGACCGCCATACAGAGGGGTTCAATCTCTTTGCCTACCTGTTCCAACATGCGGTTGTAAGACCGCCACAGAGGGCGCACAATGTCCTTCGCTGTGTCCTTCGCCATGTACTGGAAAGCTGCAAGAAGATCACTGGGGGGTGGGACATAGCCGTCGGCCGCATCGCCCATCGAAGTGGAAGTAAACCGAGCCGCTGGGTAAGAGAGGTCCCGCACTCGACGCAAAAGAGACAGGAGTTTCTTTTCTTCCGCGCTCAACCCCTTCGGCCACTTCTCACTGGGAAGGTAGAGCGAGGATACAAGCCACTGGGGAGGGACGTTGCTTCCTCCAAAGATTCTGCGGTACCACGGCCTATCGCCTTCGGCGATGTTGGCCGCAAGAGGGGAGATCCTCTCCCACTGTTTGGCCTCTTTCTTCAAAGCCGACTGCACCAACCGATGGATTGCATCGGGGTCCACCAAACGGCGCACGTTCGGTGGAACACCGTCAGGGAAATAGAGGCTGGGTCCGGGCATCAGTCACCTACCATAAGAATGAGTCGCCCCGGCCCATCGACCGTCACCGAATAACCACTACGAGTTCGCACGGTATGAACGCCTCCTGATGTAAAGGCCTCCATAGGCACATCATTCAAAACCAAGTGGCCTTGGGTACGTTTGGCCGCCTTCCGGCGAGGTGGCTTCATCCCGCCCAGAGCTTCCTCGGTGACCGTCAACTCCATATTCCCCACCCCCAGAGCCTTGAGTGCTCCCAGAGTCGTTGGCCCGATGTTGCCGTCTACGGGACCGCAGTGGACCCCCAAGCGGTGGAGGTGAGTCTGCACCCTCCTTTCAACGAGGCGGTCTCCTCCCCAGAGGCCCGCATCACACTGGGCCGCACCACAGATAGAAGGCCACGCCGCCTCCCCTCTACCTTCGCCTTGCAAGAACTCTCCCACTGAAGCCCATGGACCCAGATAATGGAACACATGAGAAGTAGCCGAAGGGAGGGGGTAACGATCCCACGGGACGAAACCCAGAGGGACAGCCATCCCCCACAGAGCCGAGGCCTCTTGCATGGGGTCAGAGGCCCCTTCTACGGTGAGGTAGACTTCCCGCCCTGTAGGTCTCATGGAAAGGGGAGCAGGTAGCCCTATGGGGCCGGGATCTTCCCCCACCCCCTCCCATGAACACAAGGCTCGGGGCACCCCCCGGTATTTGAGGGACAACCCCTCGTAAGAACGGGAAGCCTCCCCCAACTTGGTGAGGGCCTCCCGAGTGTCAGGGGTGAAAAGGGAGGAACGGTATGAGATGAGTTTCACGGCAGACTCCAGTGGCTAACTCTACCGCGCAGGGGGGTCCCCCACCCCCCCTTCATCTCATTCCATCACGCGCAAGGATCGTCATCGGCCGGATCTTCCGGCGGGTAAGGAGCCAACTCCACGTTGGGGTCAGGCAGAGCCGCACGACTCTTGACGAGCGGCTTACCTTCCAGACGATACCGGTCGGACGCCGCGTAACCCTTGCCGTAGTCGGTGGGGCTAATGATGCCGTCAATACCGTAGTCAGGAGAGACCTTATGGGGGCCGTCGCCATAAATGGCATTGGTTACGATGACCATCTGAACTTCGTCCCCATAGCTCCGCACCACGTTCCCAGTGAAAGCAGTCTCTTTCCCATTCCGAACCAAGTAGGCTCGGCCTGCGAGAACCGCGCCCTTCAAGACGGGTTGCATGGAGGACGAGAACCCAGTGACGCTGTAGTCAACCGGCCCTCCCGCCTCATGGTTGAGGACATACGATGAACCGCCGCCCCGATAGAGGCGGAACTTCTTGGTGCCGTTCGGCTCACTGATACGGTTGTAGGCGGTGTATTGAAGAATCGCCCCGTCAGCCATACCGAGGTACCCGGCTGGTCCACTCATCCTCGCGAACTCTTGGCCCGTCGAGGTGTAGGTGGACATTTCCGTGGTGCCTTGGTCACCGCCGCCCGAGAGGACGTTGTAAGCCATGCCCACTCGCAAGGGGTCTTCCCCCATGAAGTCGGAGTCGCTGACAAGGATTCCCAGAGGAAGCCGATCCGTCATGCCGGTCAAACGAAGAGGCGTAACAGCGGAGTGTTTGAGCTTGGCGTTCATGGGGAGATCCATCCCCCCCTCCAACCCTACCGGGCCAGTCACCAAAGCACCGCCTCCTGTGAAAGCATGATTAGGAGGAACACTCAAGCGACAAGCATAGGTTCCCGCTGCGTTGAGAAGTGCCACCCGCGTCTCGGCCCCGCTCTTTCCGGGGTTGTAAGAGGTGAGGATGACCGTCCCTCCCACCGCGTAAGCCACCACCCCCAACTCGTAGCGCACATTGGGATAGTTCGTGGTGTCATTGATCGCCGCAGCCAAGCTCTTGGCCGTCGCTTCAGCATCGCCCGCAAAGTATTGGTACTCATTAGACCCGGCGACCGGTACCCCCGCAATCGCAAGGAAGGTCTGGCTCATTGTTAGAAAACGGGGATCAGTCGTGTCGAAGCGGCTAAGGAAAAGGCTCTCGCCTGTGCCGATGAGAGACATGTCCTCAAACCGCACTTGAAGCTGGGCGTAAGAGCCGCCGTTCAAGGGTTGGGCTTCCGAGAAGATGCGAGACCGAGGCTGGAAGGGGATTGCTCCCGAAGCAACCTGTGCGTCAGGCATACGGTCGGAACACGCCAAACCGCCCACATCCGTCACCGTGCCTTGCGACACAGGGCCACCCATCTTGCCTGTTCCAAGAGTGGTCCAAAAGTCCACGCTCGCCAGCACTTCCAGAGCACGAGCGTTCGGGATCACCGGAACCTGCTCATTGTAGTTACCAGTGGGATCAGTCTTCCCGTAGTACTGCTGCACTGGGAAGTTGACCTCATAGGCAGAGTCCACAGGGGGCTTCCCATACCGAGCTTGATAATCAAACTGCTGCATGGTTGCGCCATCCCGCGTCATGTAGGGATCGCCCTGATACACGGTTCGCAGGTAGGACGAGTAGCCTTGATGACCCGCAGGCATAGCTGCGGGGATAATCATCTGGATGAGGGACGAGAGAGTGGGGGTGGCCGGAGAGGCGGTGGCCGAGTCTTCTCGCAGCAACACATAGTTGTTGGAGTCGATGAACCCTTGGGCGAAGCCAAAGACGCTCATCTCCACAACGTATTCCACCTCGTCGGGGGTTTCCCCAGCGACGTACTCGGGAGACAACGTGATGTCGAAGGCCTCCTCGGGGATGACATAAGTGTGGGCCGAGACATCCGTAGTGAAAACATCGGACGCGCCGTTCTTCACAATAAAGAGAGTCTGCTTATCGGCTGAAGTCCGAAGGAGGTTGGTCCCGGCCGCCGCGCCTGTGTCGGGAGTAAACCCACGGTCCAACCAAGCGGAACCACGCCCTGCCGTCACATAGTCACGGTAGTCGTAGATCCCGTAAATCCGAGCGATGCCAAGAAACGGCGGCAACTGGATACCGGACATGGGCTTATTGATGTCCGAGGACCGCCCATTTACATCGGTGTACCACCGACCCTGATACCCGTCCCCGATAGGGGTGGCCGCACCGTAGGCCCCGTAGTCAAGAGTAGTGGCCGCTGCTGTGCAAAGCCGCATGATAGTGCGAGTAGTGCTCGCTCCGCTGCTGCCGTTGTTGACACCGCCGATGATCTGGAAGACCGCCACAGGGTCATTCTCGGAGTCCCCAAAGAGATGATTGATGCCGACGTAAGGGCCAGAAGAACCGGCGCTTGCCCGAATGGGAATATCTTGACGACCAAACCGAGGCATGTACTCGGGAGGCACAGCGAAAACCACATCGTGGACGTAGTTAGCGGCACCGTCTACTGCTCCCGCAAAAGGACCCTCCGTGTAGTTGGGAGGAATCTGGTCTACACCCCCCGTGGAGCGATAGGGAAGACTCATGTCCAACTGCTGAAGGGGGCGGAAGACTACGGTCTTGGAACCTTCGTCCACCAACACTTCGCTCTCACGGTAGGTCTCAAAGTTGAACCTGCCGCTACCGTAAGCGGGAGCCAAAGGCGCATGGAGGCCCAAACTCGGCAGGCGGTTCCATGTCTGAAGCGGCTGGCTGTTGAAGTAGTACTCGTTTTCGGGCACCCCAGTACGGGTCCGGAAGTCTGTGGGATCAGGGTCGATGTCCTCGGGGGCTTCACGCACAAGGTCTACGCCTGCCGGATTGATCACACTGAAGCGCCGGAGGGAATCGGGGACACGCTCCATGGCCCCACGGCTTGGGCCGTAGAGGACACTCATGTCCATCACCATGTCACTGGGAGTGAAGGTGGACACAGCACCAAACCACGGATTAGCGTTGCGAACCGAGCCGCCGGAGACACCACCCCAGAGCCCTTCGATGTCAGTGATGCAAACCACAGCGGCGGCGAGGCCACTGCCAACACCGTCTTGGGTGTTCATGTACTGGGTACGGGCTTGGGCCGTAACAGTCTTTCCGGTCACGAGGTTAGTACCCCCATCCCCCACACGCTCGACCACCATCCGATTATCAGCGGTAGCGGCGACATCGCTGTAGTTCCTTGCTGTCCCGGCCCCAAGGACACGGAACACACCCGCGTTTGCCCCGTCGGTCCCTTGGCTAAGGGTGAGGTACAACTCGGAAGACTTACCGGTGTGGTCTCGCCCCCCATTAGTGATGAGGTCGTAGAGATTCCGGGTGCCGTACAACAGAGTGTTGGTGATTCCGACCAGAGAGGAAGTGTGGGTGGTAGACCCACGCCAACCGCCTGATTCCAAGTCGAACTCAAGCAAAGGAAACTCGACCTCGTCGGTGCCGTTAGTAAGAGCATTGACGATAGCGAGATCCGGGTTCGCCACTCCCCCCAGAACAAGGAAGGGCCGCTCAAAGTTTGAGTCGGGCAACGGGTACATCGGCCCCGGATGGTCGGTGGCGACTTCCCCTGCGCCTGCCGGGTTGGACCATGCGTCCGTCGGGAAACGGAAAAGGAAAGGCATCTGGTTGCCGTGCTTCCCCTCACCAGCGGTCGAGATCTCATCCCGATCCAACCAGTATTCCCGAGGAGAAACGAACCGCATGAAAGGGGTGCCACCAACCGAGGTTGTTCGCGCCCCGGCCACTCCAGTGGAGCCTCCGAGATAAAGGTCGATAAGGGTGCCGTTCTCCCAACCATCCCCCACGGGCTGCCAGCCCGAAATGTTGAAGGGAGCACCCACATCCCAGCTATTCGCCGAGGGTGCGAGACCCGAGCTTGGGCCGCCCCCGGTGATGATAGGAGTCAGCAGAGCACTGATGTCGTTCTGCACGACAGCGGCATCAGAGAAATGAGTACGGATACCGTCGAAGCCGTCCAACTGGGCCGTCTGGTTAGGGACAGTGCCCGCACCTGATCCAAGGTAGGTGTCTACGGAAAGAAGCTGAAGCCCCTCCGTATCCGTGGCGTAGCCCTGCTTATAGGAAGTCCGCAGGGTGCCATCCAAGAGGCGGCCCAAGTTGTGCTTGAGCATATCCTCGTAGGACCACTCCCCGAGTGTCACACTCCGGCGCAGGTCCATGATGTCGGTAGCCGTGATCTCATCACCAAACCGCTCGTCTGGTCGGAAGTTAAAGAACTCCACCGCCACACCGGCTGCATGAGGGACCCCTTGAGTGCCGAATCGACCTCTGCCGGGCAGAGGGGTGGTCGGACTGGCTGGGTCCGCGATCTCCATGGTGCCGTGAGCGGTGTCTACCCCGTTAATGACGATGATCTCTTCACCAAGGCGAAGAGCCATGTAGTTCCAGTCAATGTTGACGTTGTCCAAACCGGAGCCAGACAATCCCGTCACACTCACATTCCCCACATCACTCGCACTGATAGCCGAGGTCAAGGTCACAGCCGTGAAGGTCCGTGTGGCTTCCGCCGGGGTGGTGATAGAGGAGGAAGTCGGGTTCCGGTTCAGCGAGCCGTTCTGGTTGGCGTTACCCGAGGTGGTCCGAGCCACGAAGGGGTTGCTATTGCGACGGAAAACCGCACAGATGGGAATGGCATAAGAGTAGCCATCCACCGTGCCGAGGGCGGTGCGCGAGGCTTCAAGGCCGTCACCGCATCGCCAGAGACCCCGGTCTCCGAGGGCGTCGCCCATGTTGTGCCACGGGTAGCCTGCAACCGGCTCGGAAGCAGCCCCCTGTCCAATGATGTTGGGGTCGTCCAGACCATCCGGGTACTGTGCGAGATCCACGGAATCGCCAAGGCCCGTTCCTTTACCTACGACTCGGAGGCGGTACTGGATCTGCAAACGCTCGGTGGTCTCAAACCCAATGGTCGGGTCTTCCATGTCGTCAGCAAGGTTGGTGCCGCCGTACTGGGTGTTGCCGTACTTGTAGATGGTGTCCGCAGAGGGCTTGTGAAGGGTGCTCGGATTGGGGGCCAACTGGGCCTGCCACACTTCAAGGAAAACCAAATCGATCCGGCTGTCAGTCGCAGGGGGGCCAAAGAGGTCCACCCGGTTAGCCGGGGAAGAAGCCAGAGCCGAACCACAGACGGGAATCACCCAGCCATTGACATTGGCCCAGACGATAGGAGCCGTCTCGGCCCCGTCATCACGGCCCAGAGCAAACCAGTTGCTCCAGTTCTTGTTGGTAACGAAGTCAGCATCAGAACTCATCGGGTCCGACAAGAATCCCGAGTGCATCTGGGAACGAACAATGTTCGCCATGCGGTCCATGTCCACTTGGGACATCAGATTGAGTTCGGAGTCCAGAGGAGGCTTAGAGGCTTGCCATACCACCCCCTGAAACTGACGTTCAAGAGCCGACAGGGTGCGGCTAACGCCGTTTCCGAAATCCTGTGCCATGATGTGTATCTCCGAGTAAGGTCGTCTGGGACTGCTCCCATACTACCTGCGGTGGGCTGATAGCCGGACTACCGGCCCGACGACTGCTCGATTGCAGCGAGTTTTTGCCGCGCTCGTGCTTTCCGAGACTCTGAAGCCCCGGGGTCCCGAAGAACTTTTCGGTAGACGAGCTTGCGAGCCTCCGCCCATCGTCGATGGCTTTCACCCTTCAAGTCATAGATGGAGAGATGCCGCATAGAAGCCTACAGTGGAGCCAAAAGGTCAGGGAATAGAACGCAGAACCCACTCAAGTAGAGCTTGGTGGGTCCAAGATTGATAAATGCTACCCGCAGTTGAGTACCTGCGTTGATCAAGTCGATGGGTTCCAGATAAGGAATCCGATACCAACTCACCCCGTCATCCACACTGGCATACACCAAAAGAGCAGGGTCTTCCTCGGCAATCTGGAGAAGGCTCTTGTATGCAGGAGTATTAGGGCCGCTGTAGCCACTTTCATCCGGACCTTGGTCTTCCGAGGTGCTCATGCGAGTCACCTCCCACCACATCATCACCTCATCGGTGCCGGGGTGAGATTCGACGATAGTAACGCCCGTGACACCGCCTGCCGCCACCACGGTTACCGCCGTGTTGGTAGGAGGAACAGGACGTAGTTGAATCCGCGTGTTGACCGTGGGATCAATCGTAGCCAACACCAAAGTACTAAAGGAGTTGGCCGCATCATTGATCGCATTGGCGATATTGGACGCCGTGTTGGGCGCACTCGCTGCATCAATATCAAACTCATCTACCCCGGCAGGACCGGGAGAAACGCCCATAAGAGGGATGCCATCAATGTTGATGATGTCCCCATCCACCAAACCCACGGGATCATTGACCTCAATGTAGCAAGGATTGAAATACCACAGGTCAATCATCGCCGTGACGACCGACCCGTAGATGGGGCTCCCCGACGCCTCCGTCAAAGGCAGCATCCCAAGCGACTGGGGGCACATCCCGCCGCCGCTCGTCTCTCCGATCTGACATCGAGGAGCCAGCCCTCCCGAAGTGGCCGGTGAAGGCATAACGGGGGTGGTGTTGGCTGTGGAAGGAAGGTTGTTGGGGGGGATGGAAGTCTCAAAGGACAACACATCCTCGTTGTCCAGATAGAAGTTGTAGGCGATGTGTTCGTACATGGGGTAGCGGATGAGAAACTCTGCGGCAGTCCGCGACGGAATCGAACCCACATCCTCTTGGGGGAAGTAGAAGGAATCCGTGTCTACCGTCAGAGCGGCACCCTCGGGCACGGGAAACACAAACTTCCCGTTGATAACGGTGCTCTCCCCAACAGCCGGAGTAGAATCCGTGCGGACAATCCTCCCCCCAGTGTGTCCCATAGGGGTCGTTGAATCATGGCTGCTCAAATCAGTGAATATACGCACGTTTACCTCTACTGGGTCCGGGGTACCCCGTTGTGATTGCGGGCGGTGGGGAGTGGGGCACCTACGGCGTTTGTGGGCTGATCCGCATCCGCCGGAGTCATCCCCACGAAGGAAGTGTTACCGAGTGACCCCCACCCCATGTGGACCGTGTCGTTGTCGGTCGCCTCGTTCATAGCCAGAGGCTCCCCGTGGAGCCCGTGTCCCGGCCACTGGGAATCGGAAGAGACGGTATGACCGATAATAGACTTCACGCACTGGCCCGTGAAGGTAGCGGGATCACCTTCGGTCTTGATCATATAGAAAACCGCACTGTTCCCCACTACGTCCCACCCCTCCTGTAGATAGGCAGAAATCCCACCGGGATAGATCCCACCTTGCGCTGTCTGGTTTGGCCACCGAAGGTAAGGGGAGCAGGCGTTGATACGGACCCCGAAAAAAGCATCCGAGGTGTTACCCGTCGGCACACCATTGTACAGGAGGGTGGAGTTACTCCGATTTGCACGAACAGTGTTCCCAGTGATGGAGCACCCCCACACCGGAATACAAATAGGTCTCCAGTGGTACAGTTCGTGGGGGTAGCCCATGGGGGGGACCGCAGGCACCCATGAACCGGGCACACCCTGCGCGTCGGGATTGAAGAGTACTTGGATGTGCGAGAACACGAAAGTGCCGAACTGCGACCACTTCCCTTCCGTTGCGTGAACAATACCCTCGGGCCTCCCGGCACCCCACAAGATGGTATTGTCACGAACAGCCACATCTTCCCATGTCACCGCCTTGAACTTGGAGGCCTCCGTCGGCCATGCGTCGAAATCCCACTTCGCCGCGAAGATTGGGTTGGCGTTTCCGGCGATGTAGATGTAGGCCCACGGAGTGTCCACGTTTTGGGCTTTCTCGTCCCGCGAGCATTGACCGATATTAAAGTCCTGATAGATCCGCAGGCCATACCGGTTCATCCGGGTCGAGTCGTTCGTCAGAGTGTTGTTGGAAACGGAGAGACCTCTCACCGAACAAGTGAGTTCAACGATCATGCCGTCCACATAACTGCTGGCTTCGTTAGCCCGACCGGGGTTGTCGCCGAAGATCTGATTATTGTCGATCTTCACCCCGCTTACCGTGTAGGGAGAAGATCTCTCATCATTGAACTGCACCCACATGCCCCGCCCCTTGTTCCCTGCTTGGCCGCTTTCGGCTTTCACCCGAACGACATTCCCGGACAGAGAGAGATTCTCCACCTTATGGAAGGCGGTGCAGTTCGTGGGGCCGTAGAAGTAAATCCCATTCTGGGGGGCGTTGTCCCAACTGTCGTCACCACCAATCTCATTCCCATCGATCTGGAGGTTGTAAGTGTTGCTGGTGCCGTCATGTCCGATGGCACGGGCAACCACGAGACTGGCTTGCTGGAAATAGTTACTGGCCGACAGATAATGCGGTCCCGTAAGCTGATTGCGAGACACCGAGACATTATGCACAGTGGTGATGTTGGAGAGGTCCGCCAAGATATGATAGCCATTCCAACCGACATCTTGGATGCTCTGATTACCGTCGATGGCAATCCCATCGGCCTCATTTAAGGGTTCAAGGGCCGTACACCACTCGACCCAGATACCATGCCCCAGATCAGGGTGGAAGTTCCCCGCGTTAGGGGCGGTCTGCCCCTTCGTTGTGTTGTCCGTGATCCTCACACCCTCCACACCATCAGTCAGGTTGGCGGTGTGCACGCGAATACCGTGGTTACCCCCCTTCGTTACGTTATTGGATATGGCGAGCGTGTTGAGATTAGTGGCCGGTCTGTCCTGTCCGTCCACAAAAAGGGAGATATTCGCATACCCCGAGGCAGCAGTGGTGCCCTCCAAAGGTGCCATCCCTATCATATTGTCCGTGATCCCCACCTCGCGGAGACTATGGCGGGTGAGTGCTATGTTGAGGTTCCCGTGCATCTCATTCCCCTGCACCCGCCACTGGATGTCGTCGGCGGCGGCGTTGGTGGTAGCGACAAGCTGCATGTCGCACCCCTTAGCGTTTTCGGTCGCGCTATCTCCTGCCGAGAGGAAGTTGTTGGAGAGGGAGAAGGACCGCAAAGAAGCGTTCGTGATGTCGAGGCGAAGGGCCGTGCCTGCACTCCCGGTCTCCAGACTGATGAAGCGGTTGTTATCAATGGTGTATTCCAGCAAGCTGGTAGGAACATCCCCGCCCCCCGCATAAGTCAGCAGAACCCCGGGAAGCGACGAGTCATGGTAGGAGTAAGTAGTATTCCCGATCAACTCAAAACCACGAAGGGCAGCGGGTTCGGTATCGGTTCCCAGATCCACAGCGATAGCTTGCGGGGGAGCGTGGGCGAAGTTGGCGTTCCCCACTTTATTGTTAGTGATCCCCAAGCTCAACGATGAGGCGACGGGATAACCAGTGCCGAGGCGGCTCACCCCAATGGCGGTGTGGGTGCCGCCGGGAGCAGGCGCTCCCTCCCCCATGGTGTTCCCGTCAATATGACACCCCATGAAGAGGGGGTACCCCCCACCCCCAACCCCGTCGGTGCGAATAGCGATGCCGTAACCGAACCAACCGGGAATATCATTGTTGCGAACGACGAGATCCCGCAGGACTCCGTTCTGGATACCCCCCTCGCAGTTCACGGCAATGCCCGCGCATCCCACTGCACTCCCTCCCGCCCAGAGGTAGTTGTCGGCCATCACCACCCCAAACGCAGTGTTCATGTAGTGCATGGTCCCTTGGGCGGGGAGGTCAAGGTCAATGCCCCGCCGCTCAAAGTTCTCGACGCGGTTGCCCGTGATCTCAAGCCCGTCGCAACTCCCACCGTAAGCCACACTATTGATGTCCATCGAAGTGATGCGAATCCCCGTAACGACTTCGTTACCCTTGGTCGCTATCACGCGGTTGCCTCGGATGACGGCCCCCTCCAAAATGCAAGCATGGGTGGGGTCGGTAAGATAAAACCCAACGCCGACGGCATCGCTGCCGTTGGCGTCCCCACAAGCAACCGTGTTGTCTGTGATGGCTACCGCCCCCATTTGGCCAACGCCGGGCAGCCCATTAAGATGGCCTACGATCCCCAGACAAGCGCCTGTGGCAGTGCTTTGGCTCTGGCTTATAGTGTTACCCCCCACCATAAGCCGCCACGAGTTGCGGAGGTAGATCCCCAAGCACCAGACGCTGTTAGGAAACACAACAGGGGTTCCATCGTTGTCACGGACCACCCCCATATCGGTCACCTTGTTGCCCACGAAAGAGATGTCGTGCGCCCACTCACAGGCCAAGGCTTTAGTCCCATACCCATCAAAGGACTCGGTCCTCTGGGCTTGGTCGTAAGCAATCTCGACGAGATTGTTGTTGGAGACTGTGAAAGTGTGGGACTGAAGAGTGGTGTTGAACCCCCGAATCCAAATACCCCCCATGCTGCGCCTAATGGTATTGGCGTCAATGACGCTCTCTACGGGGACTCCGGCATCACTTCCGTCAGCAAGGATGCCCACAGAAGTGGGCGCACCACCGCCAGCGACCCCCGGGATGAACCCGTCAATGAGGTTCCCGGTGATGCTGGTCCGCAGGACCACGCCTTCAAGATGGATGCTGTGGGTCTTAGCGCCCCTGATCTCATTGTTGGCCACGATCACGGAGGCGCACGAGGAACCGACGGCTCCGCCGTCCAAGCACACGGCCTTGTCGGCGTTGCCGAGGGCAGCGAGGACGTTGCCAGTGATGGTGACGCCGTCACCCCCTTTGATGTGAAGGAGGTCCATAGTGGTGACGGTCCCACCGGCACTGGCTGTGTTGCCCGTGATGGCGATACCCGTCCCTGTTTCGACTGCGATGGGAGAGCCGATGAGGGTGCAGTTAGCAATCGTCGCGTTCCGGAACGGATCAGTGTTGGACCCCTGCAACCTGATCCCGTGACCGGTGTTGCCCACCGAGTCGTAGAACCCCTCCATCTGGCACCCCTCAATCACAACGAGGGCTTGCTTGCCAGCGGGAGCCTCAATCCAGATACCCGTGGTGTCCGTCATGTCGGTCAGAAGCTGCTGGAGATAGGTGTCCGAGATATTGATGGTGGTGGAGTTGTCCTTGATCCAAATACCGTACTTCCCGAGATTGTCATCCAAGTAGATGCTGCACCCAGAAACATACAGGTGGTCCACTTGAGCATTGGTCTGGAACCCAGTCTGCACATCACGGATAACCGTATTGGAGATGCGGACTTCCTGCATCTGCCCGGTCTGGATGCCGTGGTAGAAGCCATCAATCGTGGTATTGAGGACAGAAGCCCCCTTCCCACCACTCCCGGGTGCAAGAGCGATGGCCACGCCGGGGACGCTGACGCCGGGGCCACGGAAAAGGCAGTTTTCAACGGTGGCTGTACCTTGACCGGGGCCGCCGTCTGCCGAGAGGGCAAAGCAGTTGTCCCCCGCGAGAAGAGCATCACATCCGCTCATGCGGATTCGATTGTGTCCCGCGCCGCCCCCGATGGAGACAGCCCCAAGGAAACCTACTCCTGCGACCTTACCAAAGGTGCAGCTATCCACCACAATGTCGTTACAAAGGCCCGTAGCAACGATGCCCCGACTCCCGGCGACTTGGGAGGCAAAGTTGATCCCGTGGAAGCTAATGTCTGATTTCCCGGACAGAGTGAAGATGTCCAGAGGGGCGTTGCCCACGAGCAAGATAGCTTCCCCGTCACCGACGAACTGGAGGTGGTCGGTAGGAACAACCAACGACTGGGAAATCAAATGCTGTCCTCGGATGAGAACGGTTCCCTTTTCTTCCTCGCTTGTGCCCGTGTCGCCGTAGTTCTGCGCCCAGAAGAAGAACGCTTCCAGCGTGGCGAAGCAACCCTCGGACCACGCATCGACGTTCTCACCCTGTCGTGATGAGTAGCTCACCTTACGGTCAAGGTTCCGCACAAAGAAGCGAGCATCCTGCCACGAGGTGATGTCGGTGCCGTCATGGACCACCTTGGCGAACATGACGTTTTCCACTCCAGTACCCGTTTCCACTTCAGGGGGAGGGGCAGTTCCAGCCACAAGGGTCCGGTAAGAGGGGTGGGTAGCTTCGGTTTCCAAGTAAATGTAGTAAGTGTCTGCGGCAGCCGGAAGCACAACCGTGAGGGCACTGGCATCGAACACCGTGCCGTTCATCAGAACTTCGGTGGGGCTGACAAGCGTAAGGGTGGAGGAAATCCCCGCGAGTGCAATAGGGCCGGTACCATTAGCGTTCCCGCCAAACTCATCGAAGGTGCCTCCGGAAATGAGGCCGTTCAGACGACCTGCTCCAGTGTGGCCACAAAGCTCTTGCAGTGCGCCCTCGACCTCGTCACTGACATAGCAATCCGCCTCATCGACAATGCCGATAGCCGAGGCCATGTGGGCACGGCTGGGGTCATGGATATGGACGCGCAGGGGGTCGGCGTCCCGCTCGGGATAGCGAAGGGAGTTGTCTTCGACAGTCCCCTCGGGGGCCAGCCCCTTACCTACACGGATGTCACCGGGATTTACGTTACGAGGCATTGTTCATCACTCCGAAGCCAAAAGAAGAAGACCGCGAGTTCGATAGATTGCAGCACAGGCTTCGTCACTGCCATCTACAAATCGAACCACATTGTCCCCATCCAACAGTGCGTATCGACTGACTACCACCAACAAGACCTCCCCCTTTCGGAAATAGACAGTGTCTACGGAGGACTGGGCGAGGAAAGGCATCCACACCTTATGGGTCGCAACGCCGGACAAAGGCTGTGCCATGGCGGTAGGTCGATAGCTGTTTACATCCGCCACCTTGTAGGCAGCCCGGAACTCATTATCCATATCCAGATCGCTGAAGGTGAGATCCGAGTTGGGGTCAACCGGCACCATCTGGTGAAGGTTGAGCAGCCCGGTTTCGGCATCGAAGTCACCGACACTGATCTTGGCCAGACTCATCAAGGCCCACTCACCCGGGAAGGGAGGGTTGGCACCCGTCGTCAGGTCTGCGTTCACCGCAATCTGATCGGAAGGATTATTGTAGGGGAAGGGAAGGTCCACAGAACCCGTGCTGGTTGTGCCTGTCCAGAGGAACCGGGACATGACCACTGGCTCGACCAAGAAAGGGTCGGGAAGGGGGATGCTCGCCGGAGAACCCGCCTGAACCCCTACGGTCTGGGGGGCATTGGTGCGGTAGTAAGCACTGATCTGGAGGCGTGCGCCGATGGCTCCCAAGTTAGGAATAGGGTCTTGGGCAAAGTAGTTCACATCACACAGGCTCTGTTGTGCGGAGAGGGGGGTGGCTCCTTGCAAGACGAGCTTCCGCTCGGAGTTGCCCCATGTGGTTTCCACTATGTTTACGTCGCGTGGGGTAGGAGCACCACTCCCCTGCTCGGTGACAGTGATGGTAGACGCACCCTTCTGGCCCCACATCCGACGAGAGAGAACCATCGTGAGGTCAGTCCCGCTTACCACCTGTGTGGTGATAGGGGTGTTGGAGGCCACTCCCGAACCGATCTCGTTGGAGACATACTCAAAACCAATCTCTCGTTTACCTTCTCGGTAAGCGGGATCGACCATGTTGTCCCAATCCGACCCTGCGAGGGTGCCGGGGTCATCAATAAGGGCGCTGCCGTAGTAGGCAGTGACCGCTGGATCGGCAATCAATGTTTCATCCGGTGTGGCCATCGCAGGTCTCAAAGCCGGAGTAGCAGCGGACCCTGCTGGGTAAGTGATTTCCAACTCCACAAAGATTCGCCGAGCCGAAGCAGGCGAAGCCCCGTTAGGGACCAAAGGATAATCGGCTGCCCCGTCCACGCCACCGTTGGCGTCTGCACTGTTAGCCCCCAAAGTGAGGATGACATGTGGAGTGCCGAGCCCTGTGATCTGGTCCAACACGGTTTCTTGGCTGATAGGATCGGCGTAGTGGCCGTCGTCGTGAACCACACGCAACACATTAGTGATGGTGGTTCCAGTGGGCCAGAGATTAGAAACGAAGTCGGGGGAGGCCGAAGGAGCCCAATCGCCCAGCCCCGCTGCATCCAAACTATCGAGATCAATGTTGATCTGATCCCCTACTTGCCAGCCCGCCGCAGGAGCGGTCATAAAAAGGCCCGGGTTATTCGCCGCCGAGGCGGTGGGAAGAATAGGAAAGACCCGTTTCTCGACCACGGGTTGATCTGCGAAGCGGCGACGGATGTGGTCCCATACGCCGATTCCGCTTCCTCGGGTAGAAGTCCCATCACCACCGACGTAGTTGCATACGAGGTAAACGGGAGAGACATCGCCAGAACCACCACCAAGCTCCATTAGCCCTTGGGTGTCCACGGCCCATGTCCGGAAGTTCCCGTCGAGCAGAGCAGTCATCTGGGACTCAAGCTCCGCCTTGAGGTCTACGCCTCCGGGAGAAACCTGTCGGCGCAAGTCCAGAAAGTCCCCCTTTGCAATCGCGTCATAAAAGTTACGGTCGGGACGGTCGCTGGTGGCGGCAGGAATGGCCCCAATCCCATGGAGGTTGGCGTACCCCGCGTGGTTATGGGCCAAGGCTCCATTGGTGTTTGCTTCGGGGTCAAAACCACCGGTACCGCTCGCATCGTTGCGACGGAAGACGAAACCTATAGAGATGCCATAGACATAGCCATCCACAGTGCCGAGGTCATTAGATGCGGCAAGGGTGCCGTCACCGGCAATCCACAAACCGTTGTCTACCGTGTCATAAGAAACGGCACTGTTGACAGCAGTGGTGAGGTTGGCGGGGGCGGTCGAAGAAAGCGTGATGTTGTCGCCCGCAGTAGCCGGAATGATAGTCACCGTGCCATCAGCCGAAGAAGCAGCCGCTGTCGCCACTGAAGCGGTGATGGCTGTGGTCAAGTTGGTGGCCATCGTCGCCGGAACGCCCGATGCAATATCGAACTCGTCGGCTGCGGGCACCCCACCGTTAATGGCAGTGAGGGTGATCCCGTTGACCACCACGGTGTCACCCGCGCCGAGCGCACCCGTGATGTCCACATAAGCCAGCACTGTGACCCCATCTGCGGGGATAAAGCGATACCCGTCCACGGGGATAGCCATGGTGCCTTGGGCTTCGACCTCGGGGTTGCTAAACCCGTTTTCGGTCTTGAAGTTCACATTCTCGGCCTGTCCAGTTGCCCGGACGCGGTACTGCATCTGCACCCGCTTGGTGCTTTCAGTGCCGATAGTAGGATCGGCAATCTCATCTACCAGATTGACCCCCGCAGGAGCATCGACGTTACCGTTCCGGTAGATCGTGCTCTGGGTAGGCTTGTTGGGCATATCCACGCCGCCCGTGAGGGACCCCGGCCCAGAGAGGGTGAACTCGGCAGGCATCGTTGTTGTAAGGGAAAGGGCGTTACCGGCGGCCCCGGCCAACGCATCTGTGGCCCGGATGTTGACCTGCTCGGGGACCGAGATGTCGAGGACAGCGGTGACGGAAACAGCAAACCCGTTGGAGGTGTCATTGAGCGCATCACGAATATCCGCTGCAATCAATGCCTCTGAACCCAACGTGTTGTCGTAGTTGTTCGCACCAACCCCCACGCCGCGAGGGCCACCAGCGGCAGTCAGGGCCACCCCCGCGATATTAAAATCACCAGTGGTGGGGAAAGTAAGGACAAGAAGAGTTCCTGAAGCGTGGGGAGAGGGGCTCACCAGTGCTCGGAAGGCCTCAAGGAACACGAAATCAGTACGTTTCACATCAGGTGATGCACCACCATTCACAGGCGCAGTGCTCAACTGAATGAGGTTCACGCCTTTCTGGGTCGTGTTGGTGTACTCGACCGTGAGGGGCATGTTGGCCACAAGGGCCGTGCGCTTCCGCATCCAGAAAGTGTCAGCTACAAAATCCGGATCGGTGCTTGAAGGGAAACCGAAGCTGTAGTCAAAGTCGGCGACCGGAGAAGGACCCCGCAACCATCCCGAAGGGGTCTCCCGATCTTGAACGAGCTTACGAAGCTCTTTTCCAAGGTCTTGGGAAAGGTTCAGTTCCGCATCCAGTACGGGTTTCCCGGACTGATACACCGCCTCATCCCAAGAGTGTTCTCCGGGGGGAAGGAATCGGGACACTGTCGATCCAGTGAAGTATTTATCGTGGATGGCCATTCAACTCTCCATCATGGGCTACCTTACCCGTCCCGTTATTGAAATGAAGGTGCATCATGGTTGAACCTTCTTCCCTGAAGGGAGCCGTTGGGTCACAGGTACGCGGGGGACGGCCCGTGCCACACGCACTGACGACGCGGACTTAACCCGCGCAGCGTGCTTAACGGTATTCGCTTTCTTTTTGCGGCAGCCGCAGCCCATAGAAGCCTCCGCCTACTTGGGGGCGATAGAGGGGCTACCGACACGACCAACCTGTGACCCCAAGAAAAGATGAAGAAGGGGGGGTTCAACTGCAAGCCCTATCTCCGTATGGAGGTGTAAGCCTCTGTGGTCTTTTTTCTTTCTGGAGCCCCTCATGCCCACCCTTGATGCCCAACTCCCCACGGCCACCGTATCTATCTCTCGTTTCAAGGGGGAGGGGGTCATCGACCTCACCGTGATGTGTACCCACCACCCCGAGGGGTGGCACATCACCCTCTCCCTCGACGAAGAAGGAAATAAAATCACCCTCACCCCCACCGAAGAACTTTGGGCCACTTGTCTGGTTGAAGCCGGTGTCGATGAAACTGGACGATAACCTCACCCCTTGCCACGCATTGAGCGTGCAGAGGAGCAACGATGATCATTTACAAAAACCCCAGTGACCCGCCCCGCCCCGCCTATAAAGGGGTCACTCTGGATACCTACATCGACTCGGATGTCCGCATCATGTCTGACGTTTGGGCCGACATGCACGGCGCACTCGTCTGGAGCGAAGAGGAGCAGAAGCCTGTCAAGGTCGTCACAGGCAACTCGGAGTTCGGCTCCGAGGTCAGTGCCGTCACCCTCGACGCTACGGCGGAAGTACGAGCGAAGTACGAAGCGTGGGTAGCGGCCGAAGCTGCGAAGGCCGAGGAGCGACGCATCCACGGGGAAGCTGTTGACAAAGAACGTCGCCACAAGGCCCGGGAAGCCGAGGCCCGGGAGCGGCTGGTCGGAAACCCCCGTAAGGGAGACACCGTCGTCGTCGTAAAGGGACGCAAGGTGCCCAAGGGGACTGTAGGCATCATCAAGTGGGAGGGGGGTAACGACTACGGCCCCCGTATCGGGATGGCAGTAGAAGGCGAAGCCAAGCTCGTCTACACTTCTCCTTCCAATGTAGAAGGTATCTTCCCCGGTCTAAAGCCGGGAGAAACCCCCCAAGGAGGATGGGCCGCCCTCGCCGAACGCATCCGCAGCGAACTGCTGCTCCCCGCCAAGGGGCATCGCGTTCGCAGCACCGACAACAAGGAAGGAAAGGTGATGTGGGCCGCCCCCGACGGAAAACGACTGGGCTTCAAGGAAAAGCGCGGGAGTGATCCTATCTGGGTGGACACCAAGGATGCGGTGCGCCTCAACGATGATGGGACTACCACTCCTTACCTCGCCGAACTCGTAGCCATCCCAGAGGGCGAAGCCCGGCCTATTCGGAACGACACAGACGCGCTACTGGCCGCCGCCTCCCCCGCCTCGGACACCGAAGCCCAAGCCGCTGACGAATACCTCGCCCGCAAGGACCGTATGGCCCATCTGCCCCCTCCCTTCTGCCTCGTGCGAGAGGTGCGCCCAGCCGAAGACGCAGCCCGATGGGATGCGTTCGGAGAGGAAGGAAAGCTCATCGTCTCCCTTCCGGCTCAAACCGCTCTCCATCTCCAAGCGTTGCTGGAAGGCACCGCCTAAGAAGCCCCTGTTCCTGCCATCCCTCGACCCCCCACTCGGATTTCCGGGTGGGGGGTTTTTTGTTTAAGGGGTCTCGGGGGGCGCAGTAGTCCGAACCGGAGGAGAGGGAGCAGCAACCCCGCTTTCCATTTCGTTACTCAACTCCAGAAAGCGACTCTTTCCAAGGTCCACTTGCGCGGCATCAAACTGAATCCGAGGGGCATCCAAGTCGGAAAGCATAAGGTCCACCTTATGGAGAAAGGAGGGGCCGTCAATATGGTTGCCCGTCACGCTTTCACCACTACTCATATAGGTTCGGATCTCATTCGACACCCCATCGTAAGCATTGTAGGCCTCAAGGTTGGATTCGACGTTTTGGTCAATGCTGACCAATGCGGGAAACCCGCCAAAGAACGCCGCCGTGCAAAGCAACCCCAGCAGCATCCCCTTCCCCGCCGCCCCCAAATCATCAAAACCCTTACGAGCAACAGCGAGGAAGCCGAGAGCCAGCATCGTCGCCGCCCAGAAAGCAGTACTCAAAAACCCGAACTGATAGGTCTGGAACTCTCGACTTATCTCATAATGGTGCAGGGCGCGGTGTTGGGCCAGAAGCAGAAGCTCATTCAAACGACCGCAAACGTGCTCGACCACCTCCACCGAACAAGTGAGAGTGGCCAAGGTCTCACTGGGATGTCGCTGGGCATACCATTCGTGAGTCCACCCCTCCAGAAACTGGACCGTCACCCAGAAGAAACTGTGCCCCGCCACCATGAACATGAGGGTGAAGAAAAGGAGGGCACCCCCTTCAGTTCCTTCGGACCCTTTGAGAAACGAAGTGACCTTCTTGAGGAGATCCTCCAACATCAGTTGGCAGCCTGAATGTAGCCCGTGGTGATGACAGGACCGGGAATCTGGTGACCCCCTCCCAAGATAAACTCATCCCCGTTCAACTGGGCACCCCCAGCCAGCAACGACTGACTGGTGAGGGAGGTCAGGCCACCCCACGGCCCTAAACGAGAAGCGGTAAGGGTGACGACGATGGCTCCCGTGTTGGTTACCTCGGCCACCACCTCAAACCGGTCCCCCGCCGCCGCCGCCGCTACCGTGGGGGCCACTGTGACCGTGGTGTTGGCAACCGTGGCCTCGACGGGGAGGGCGGTAGCTGCGATAGCTGACTGAATGTTGGAGGCAATCGTGGATGCCACGCCTGATGAGATGTCGAACTGGTTGGCCCCCGCAGCCCCGTTTACCGCTGTGAGAACAAGACCAGACGGAACAACGAACTCGATGGTGTCGCCTGCGGTGAGGGCTGCACCGCCGATTTCAAGGTAGGCCCGTGGCCCATAGTCGGTCATCGTGTACGCGGCTGCACCATGACCATTGGCACCACCGGCACCGGGATTGCCGGGGTTGGGGTCCGTAGTGGGATCAGCACTCGTTGGAGGAACGTCATCATCCAACAAGGTGGGGATGTCGAAGGTGTCCTCTCGGGCAGTCACATCCTCCAACCGCAAGGCGAAGTCTTGGTTGATCCCCATGCCACCGGCAGGAGGCTCACCCGAAGGACCTCGCTGGTTGGGGTAGAGGATGGCGGTGCCGGGTCCAAGGTTCCCCCCTAAAATGAACCCACCGCTTGCAGTGAGGACGGTAGAGGGGTTGAAATGCGTTGCGGACCCTTTGTAGACCGGAGAGGTTCCGCCCCACGGCCCCGCTGGACCCTCGGGAACGGTGTAGGGGTCGGAAGTGAAGTCGCCTTCTACCTCCAAAGCAGCCAAGCCCAGTCCCGGCCCGGGTCCGTCACAGATAGAGGTGATGTGAACACTCTCCCCGTCGGACACTTCGCAGAACTGAAGGTCGGCATACAGAGCGTCGCTGGAGTCTGAAAAGACCACCACGCGGGCGGGGTCATTCAGAATCAAGGACTCCGCTTCATCCAGCACATCATCGGGGTCATTGATGATGCTGCCCGCCTCGACTTCGCGCAGAGTGTTTTCGTCGCGGCTGGAAGGAACGGGGGGAGTGCCTTCATTAAGAAGAGTCACCGATCCCGAGAGAGGCTGGGAGCACAGGTAAGTCTGGGTAACGGGCCGCCCGGGGGCGAACGTGACCGTCACTTGATGTTGAGCGGAAGGGAGAGGAGCCGACACATCAAAGGACAAGATTTGGGAAGCAGCATCGAAGGTCCACACCGTCGAGGGAACAACAGCCCCGTCCACCTGCACCACAAAGACGCGGTCGGCATACATCGCACTATCAGGGATGTAGACCGCGTAAGGTGAGCGAGAGGAAACCGACACCACTTCAGGAGTGGTGTCGAGGTTGTACTCTCCCGAGGTAAGGGTAAAGGCCCGGTTAAGAACCATCCCCTGTGGGGCTATGCCAAAGCCTTCTACGCCGCCTCGGATACGATAACGAACCGAATCCCACCGCTGTTGGGTGATGGAGCGGGGATCAAGAGAACCAAAGGAAACGCCCCCATAACCATTGGAGTCCGTCGGTAGCTCCGCATATTCTACGACTGCCCATGCGGCTGTGGGGTCGGTTGTCTCGGTGACGAAATCCCCAGTCGCCCATGGAGGCAGGGGGAGATCGGGGCGATAGAAAGACACGCCCCATGTGGGATCAAGGTAGACCCGAACCCTACAGAAATCCCGCCAGTCCATTTCTTCAAAGACTGCCCCGGCCACCGAGTTGGGGACACCCGATGAATCAGTACGAGGGACGCGGTAGGAATCCAGCGTGTTGGGGTCACCCCCATAAAGCAGGAGGCCGAAAGTACGAAGGAGAGTCGTCCCCGCCATACCCCCAACCCGGAGGGGCACTGCGCTACAGGAATGGAGGACTCCGGCACATGCCCCATCTCCATCAAAAGCCCACGTTTGGGCCAGTGTGATAGTGGAAGCCAGAGCTTGAGAGAAGCCGCTAAGAGGGGTCGAACCAATGACGGTGTCATCCACCACCAAAACCACGATGTCGGCTCCGGGGTCCGCCAGAACCCGATAGCTGTGGGCTTTCTGGTCGTCCCACGCCACCCCAAAGGACTGGATGACCACGCCATCCCGATCTCGCAAATCAACTGTCCCGGCCCCCAATGTAAGCCCAATAGTGCGTTCATTGTTAGAGGAAGGAAGGGGCATAGACCCTGAAAAAAGGATGCCCACAGAGCCGTTGGTGCCCGCTGTCCCCGAGGAGAGGGAGAATCGAGCTTCTAAGATCATCCCGGCAGGGACCGCCACGGATGAAACCCAAAGGGGGGCTTCCGAGGACCACGAGGCAGCTTCTGAAGTCGCTTTAGCAAACTCCAGTGTCTGCCCTCGCACATAGGGATCTACGGTGTTCAGAACCGAAGAAGACCACCCTGCATCCGGAGGAGACTGCAACCCCGAGAGGGACACAGTTGGGAGAGGGGGGAGGAGAACATTCCCCTTGACGGGGTGCTGAACAATAAGCAACGTCTTGAGCTTGACCTGTCGCTCACCATCCCCGACGCGCAGCGTTGCATCACCCGCACCGAGGACCCCACTCTCCACCTTAAAGGTAGCTTCCGTATCAGTTCTTACCTTCGGGGTAAGGAAGGGTTCCACTCGTTCGTAAGAGAACTCCACATCAATGGTATCGCTGGCAGAGGTGCTCTTGAGGAGGATTTGGTCCCCGAGGCTATCTACAGCCGCATAGCCGAAGCCCCCCACCTCGTACCACGGGTCATTAGGATCAGCGGGGGGGAGTTCCCCCATCTCTGTGAAAGCCGTGATGCCTTGAGCAGTCTGGACAAGCTGGAGGGGGTTGTTGGCGTACTGGACCAGATCCCACCAAGACCCCGACTTTGCTCGGCGAGAAATACTCCCCCAGAAAGCAACCCCTTCTTCGGTAGCCGGGAGAAGGAGGGCGGTCTGGGCTGGGAACGGAGCCACTTCGGCCACATCCCCCACCAAGCCGCTTATGCCTCCTCCGAGGTAGACTTGGGCTGACCCCGCTGGAAAGTTGGAATAGATCCGAAAAGAGATGGGATCAGTGGTCCACGGTGTCTCAAACAACAACCTGAAAGAACTATTGCCCTCCAGATCCAACGGGGCCGGAAGGGCCGTAGTGAGAGTGACCTCCACAATCCCGGTGTCCGCGTCCAAGCGCAGCCCGCACGCGGCAATCTCGTATACACCAGCTTGGCTCCCAGAAGGGATGCGGAACCGGGTACCCGACTCAATACCCGAAGGTAGGTCGGCGTATGACACATGGAGAACTGTCGAGGAGAAGGCCGTAGCGGGGGTTTGCGGCCCGATGTGCCACCCTTCCTCCAGATGTGCCACCGTGGCGTCTTTCAGGATGCCTACATGCTCCACCCCATCGACGACCAAAGCTCCCACCAAGACCAAGTGTGCCCCGTCGTGGAGACCAAGCCCCACTCCGGTAAACACCCCATCAGCTTCATAGGAAGCGATGCGGAACCTTCCGCTCTCCATAACGCTGGTGGACAAAGAGAGGTCCACCTGCCGGTTATAGAAAGCGGCGGTGCCGATGCCATACGGACCCGTAGAAGCGTCCTCCAGATAATAGGAGCCATCGACAACCGCCCCTCCGGAGTCAGTCCCGTCCAGAACCCACGGAGTGGGGGCGGCGGTCGGAGGGCTTTGCCCGTCAAAGATCCCCCGCTCGGCAAGAGCCTCTGCTGACAGCCCGCCCACCGAAATGGCATGAGGGTTGCGGTTCAGCAGCATCGTGGTGGGCTGGTTTAGAAGAGCCGAGTAGTCCTTTTGGAACCCGATGTAGCGGTGTCCAATGTGTTTAGGGGAGGGGCGGTCATAAGGCCCAAGAGCGACGCCCATAGGGAAGCGATTGGTCATCGCCCCGCCAGCGTGTTCGGGGGGCAACGGGGCCGGTACTCCAGCCGTGTGGCCCACGGAGCGGTCCCATGTATTTAGGGTGAGTCCCCGAGTGTTCAGCCCGACCAGTTCCATGGCCGGGGTCGCGAACCAGATGTAGTCCGCATCTACCGCAAGGCCGTCTACTCCTCCTGTGAGGAACGCCCCCGACACGACAATGTTGGCATCGGCGCTGGTATTAGCCAAACCAATCGTGTTCCCAGCCACTCCTGTGGTGAGAGCACTGATCTGCACAACGGTACCGAAGGCTTCGGCCGAAACCCCGCAGAAGGTGGTGATAGCCGTGGCGATAGCTGATGCGGTGGCCGCGATGGCAGTAGGTACCGCATCATTGACCCAACCGGTGGCCGCTCCTTCTTGAAGGGTGACCCCATTGACCGTGATCTGACAGACCCCGGCGGCCGGTTGGAGTGGCCCTACGTCAATCGACCCACTCGCTTCCGTGGGGGGATCGGCAAGAGGGATAGGAATGGTGGGGTGGATTTCCCCCACATAGGGATTGACCGACCCAATCTCCACTGTCCCACCGTTAAGGCGGACTTCAACATCGGCCACTGAAGCGGGGGTCGCATCACCCCACCCTCTTACCAAAGGCCCGTAGCGGGTCTTGAGGCGGTCTCGGGTAAGAACAGCGGAGCCGGTAAAGGAACCCACCAACCCATGCACGAAGTTCCACGCATAGGTAAAGAGAGTCTCGCTGGCCGTGAGGCCCATGCCCCGCAACTGAAAGCCGCCCACCTCATGGGCCGCACCCAACACAAAAGCTGTGCCCGCACCCCATGCGGAGGGGCCGCCACTCACCGGGGGCGACGCCGTTGTAAAGGTATGGAAGGGCACGTTGTCAAACAGAACCGTGTAGAAAGCCCCTTTCTCATTCCGGATAACGGAAATCTGGTGTTCTCCCGCAGCGTCCCACTGGATAGGGGTCGTGGATGTGTAGCCGCCGGAGGTAATGGTGAGGAACTTGACGCCCCCCACATCATCCAGAGAGACATCAATCTGAATAGCCCCGTCCGACGCCGAAAACACACCCAAAGTAGAGTTGGCTACTGGGGGGAGAACGACAGTGGCCGAAAGGTCGTATTGGAAATCTGCACGGTAAGTCGTTGCAGGCTTCATGCGACCGGAGGTGTCCGTAAAGGACCAGCCGTAAAGCACTCCAACCGCCTTAGATAGAACCAGACCGTTACCTACGCTGGGGGTGCTGCTCCCGGTCCCCGTCTCGGCTCCGGTGAATCCCGGGTCATCGTCGGGCAACACACTCCCTTTATAGGTAAACGCACGGCTCGGTCCTGCTGTCAGCGTATACACAGCCGAGGTCATCGAAGTGACATCCAGAGTCACCTGTGACAAGGCAAGCGGGTTCTGGGTTGCCA
>Ga0098052_1000162_pt1 | contig 39719 bp, 41 predicted proteins | sample 15_taG_FD_81591 | JGI IMG/M metagenome (GOLD analysis project Ga0098052, IMG submission 81591) | Marine viral communities from the Subarctic Pacific Ocean - 15_ETSP_OMZ_AT15312 metaG | ecosystem: Environmental > Aquatic > Marine > Oceanic | place: Pacific Ocean | collected 2015-01-18
CTCAAGTAGGCGAGGGCTTCGTCGCGGTCCATGCCCATGGTGTGTTGGCGAAAACGGTCTTTGTCTGGCCCGAGGAAAGCCATCGGTGCTCCCACAGGAACTCCGAGGTCCATCAGGTCAAACATGAAAGCCACACCGCGACTCTGGGCATAGTTGGCGAGAGTCTTTCGGAACTGCTGGTCTTCCTGCACCATTTCGGCCAGAACGTCTGTCACTCCGAGGTCGTCCATGACCTCCAATGCCTTCTTGTATTGAGAGTTCTCCAGAACGATGTCACGAAGCGCACCCCACGCTTTCGACGGGATTCGCTTCAGCCCCTTGGCCTGCCTCTTGGCAGCGGCTTTCACATCGGGGGGGAGCTTGAACCCATACTTGAAGGCGAACTTGATAGTCCGAATGATCCGGGTGGGGTCTTCTGCAAAGGTCTCGTCGGCTGGGCGCGGGCATCGCATGACCCGATTCTCCAGATCCGTGATCCCACATCCTGTCAGGTCGATGATTTCGGCCTCGTCTGGCCCGTTAGCCAAATCCAACAGTCTCCACATCAAAGTGTTGAAGGTGAACTCACGCCGGGTGACATCGACCTCCATAGTGGTGGGGGTGACGTTGAGGGGCTTGTGACCCACAGCCTCTCCGGTCACCGGGTCTACCTCGTATTCCTCGGCACGAGCGTTGACGATCTCAATGACCTCACCCTCAAGTTGATGGCCGTCGAGTTCCCAAGGCCCTTTAATGAACACCTTGGAGACCATGAGGTTGTCGGTGACGATGTCGGTATTGGCGGGGATGCGGCGAGCGATCTGTTGGGCCACCCATGCAGAATCGCGGTCACCACGCAAGGCCAAAGAATCCACAACCATGTCGATGTCTTTGATGGGTTGGTCGATGATGAAGTTTCGCACCGCGCCGCCCACGACGTACACATGTTTAGCCACGCCCATGCTGCGCGTGGTCTGGGCGAGCCACTTCATCAGAGCCACCGATGCGCCATGGCTCATTTCAGCCACCTTGCGCCGAGCAACCCGGCGAGGGCTGGGTGTTAGCGGTGGCCCCTGAAAGGTTCCCACGGAAACCTCCTACAAATCCCACCCACCAAACATAATCTCTGACAGAGTCTCTATGTCAGCCAATGGAGCAGGCTCAATGCCCTCCAGATTGGCATTGTGAAGCCCGAACTCGGAAGGGTCATACTTGGGGGCGAAATAGGAAGCGGTCGCCTCGGCATCACTCATATCCGACTGCGTCACATTGGCAGCGCGAATGGCAGCGATGTCGTCGCCGGTAGTGTCTTCCAGCAGAGCCTTGTTGTAGACCCCGCATTTGCGGGTTCCGTCCTCAAGGTCACGCACAAGGGAACACCCCGCGCATCGATCCATAGCGGCCACTGCCGGGATCTGGTTAGCCCGGTGCTTGGTCGCCCCACTCTCACAGCCCTGTAGTCCCTTGGCAGAGGCATAGGCAGAAGCATCCACATAGAGGAATCCTGCGCCCCCCTCATGCTGCTGACGAGCTTCCTTCACCAACTGCTTGGCTGCTTTCACCACGCTGGAAGCGAAGCGATGCTTGATGAACCCCGTGAGGTCTTTTCCAGCCATGCCCTCGGACATCGCCTGCCGCACCTTCTGGAGAATCCCCCGCACTTCTGCCACACGCACACCGCCTTCAGCGGCAGCTTTGGCAAACGCCGCGTTCTCGGAAGTGAGATGAGTCTCTGACCGGGTCTGGGGAGCCGTTCCAAAGACGGACCCCCCATAAGTGGCTACGCGACCCTTTCGATCACGCCCCACTGCCTCCACAACCTCTTTGACCTCCGAAGCGTTCCGAACCCGTCGGGCCATCTCGGTGGTGTCAGCATCCCAGAGGATGCCATCTTCGACCGGAGAGGCGACATGATTAGTGACTGCTTCAGCGGCCACATCAAACTGCTGGCGAAGGGCCGAACCAAAGTCCACCTCTCCACCCAACCGCTCTTCCCGAGGAAGCGAAGACTCGCGCACCTTCTTAGGAGCTACCGAAAGGAAAGCTCTGCGGAGGGCTTCACGAGGATCGCCGGAAGCCACCTTGCGGCCAGTAGCCTCCAAGCGAGGACCGTAGTGGCGCATCGCCTTCTTCCAAGGGACCTCTGTGACAGCCAGCTTGCCCGTGTAGGCACAGCGCCCCTCCTGAATCCAAGAGGCCTGTTCCATCTCCTCGGGAGAGACCACAATGTAGCGGGCCTTAGACGCATGAGCCTTAGCGTGCTTCTTCCCCTTGCCAGAACTCCAGCCGGGGTAAGCCGCCGCACGGATAAACACATTCCCCACCAACCCATGATCTGCCTGCACCATCCGAAGATGGGGCACGATGCGGGGGAAGGACTCCCCCACACTCTCGCACGCTTCTCGCACGATGCGATCAATATGCAGTCCCTCAATGGACCGGCGCATAGCTTTTGTGAGCACCTTTTCCATGGTTCGGGCGTTGACTTGCTTCGTGGCAGTAGTGGTCTCCAAGGAGGCCTCGTACTGGGCACGAGCCAGATCTTTTTGGTGGGCGACAGTGACACCATCAGTGCGACGGTTGACACCCCATGCCTGAACCAACTCGGGGATCAACTCCCTCCGTTCAGGCAATCGTGAAGGGTTTTGTGGTTGTTCGGGGTCCAGCCAATCCAAATCGGCGAGGGCTGACTCCGCCATCAACTCCTTCAAGTCCAACTCCTCCGCTGCGCCCTTGGCCAAGCCAGTGGGGAGCGCGGGAGGTGGGTGAAGTTTAGGGTCCACAACAGCTTTGAGGACTCCCATATTGTATTCCATATCTTCGTACCCCTCCATCCCATAGTTAGAACCAAGGGTGGGGGTGAAAAGGTCGGAGGGAAGGAAGGCCTCCGCCATAACGTCGAGATCAGAGTCTTTAATGCTCATGGGAGCCTCCCAGCGAGGTAGCGAGCCACCACGATATTTGATGGAGAGATGAGGTGAGAAGCGTTCTTCCGGCGAGCCTTTTTACCCATCCCTCCTTCATCTTCCTCCTCCGCCTGCTCATCAGCAAAGGCTTCGGGATCTTCACGAATCTCCTGCACATCCTCCACAATCTCTTCCAGTTCCTCTTTTTCCGGCGCGGGAAGTTGCTCGGGATGCCAGTGGGGACCGTTCACCTCATCAAACAGAGTGTCGGTAAAGCCAGACAGGGATTCCACGCAGTTCATCAGGCCACGGCGCATGTCCGAGATCTTCTGGATGTAGCCCTTCCCCCCCAGACTTCCGTCCGGAGAGACTTTACGGGACTTCACCTTCACAAAAGTATTGTAGGCACTGGTGACATGCCCCAATGCGACCAGACAGGACCGCAGCGACTTGAGCAACGGCTTCATGTCCTTGGGGTTGTACTCAAAGGCGGGGCGAATATCCCGCTCTTGGATGTGTGTGGTGTTGTACGCCCAATCATCCTTGTCGCCGGACTTGTCCTTAACGTGCTGGATCATTCCCGCAGTACGGGTCGTTGAGGCCACTCGGACATCCCGGAAAGCGGGGTCACCGGCTTCCTTTCGGGCTGCCACATAGGCACTCACTACTCGTCTGGGGTCAACACGCATGGTCACCTGCTCCTACCGAGGATGCGCCGATAGGCCGTCTACCGAGTGGAAAAGAGGACAGAGGGATACTCACCCGTCACCCCTTCAGCGGTTCTCCCGCATCATCAAAGAGGCGAGAGACAAGGAAGTTACCATCAGCATCCTTGGCATAAGACCAAAGATCGTTGGTGGAGGTGTGAATGAGCTTCCCTTCAGCCTTCTTGAGAAAGTCGGTGAGATCACCAAGGTTGGCGACCCGAAAGGAGGACTTCTTTTCCAGTGTCTTCAGTTCCTTCTGCATGGTGGCCATCTCTTTGACCTCGCCCTCAATCTTCTTCACCACAGCCATCTGCTTATCGGTGGGGGCAAAGCCCTCATCGGCCATCTGCTTCAAGAGGGACATGAGGAACTCATTGTCGGGCTTCTTTTCGGCGAGAGCCTTGACCTTCTCAAAGTCAGCCTTGAGGTCTGACGCCTTCTTGCCCTTCCCAGCACGACGCAAGTGCTGGGCATGAATCGCCCGAAACTTACCGTCGTCCCACTGGACGAAAACTTTGCCGTCATGCTCGGTGATGTTGCCGTGAGCCGACTTAACCGTGACCACTTCCCCAAAGGAGCCGTCAGCGGGGACACTGTCATAAGTAAGGTGTGCGCCAAGGCCACCTGCAAAGGATACGCGAGTACCGCTCTTGACAGGAAGGGGGAGAGCATTCTGCGTCCGGAGCTTGTCCGTAAGATGCCGCACAGTCAGGGCTGGGTTGGTGGGGGCGAGATGTTCGTCCAAGCCGCCAGCCAACACTGTAGTGGTGTGACCCGTAGCAACGGTAGTCCAGAAATCGTCGGTGCTCATGTTCTCTCCTACAGGCTGCGGACGATAGAATAGCCAACGGTTCCTGTCAGAGCCATGTTTGCTCGGATGCGGAAACTGCTCACCGTCTTGTTGTCCACAGCCAGAGTGGTGGTGTCCGAAGGCGACTCCAGCAGAACCAGATAGCTGGTGTTGGGCTGGTCTACCGTGAACGACACGGTCTCATTGGTGGAGGCGGCAAAGGCTTGAGTTCCCGTAGAGCGCGATTCCCTTAGCGTCGGAGTCCCGCCCCCCAAGGTGATGCCCCCCCGCGTTCCGTTGGCCAAGGTGACAGCCACAGTCTCGCTAAGGGTGATGTCCGACAAATGGCAACTGCTAAAGGTCGCCGCCCGATCCCCGGCAAGAGACACATCGGCTACCGAGCAGTTCCTAAACTGCAAGCTCCCGGCCCCATCGAGGTTCCCCAAGAGATCACTACTGAAGTAAGTCTCCGAAAACTCGTAGGAACAAGAAGTGTCATTGGGCCGGTCGAGGGCGGTGTCATAGGCCGCTTGGACTCCATTAGCCCACTCCACCCCTGACATAGCGAACAGAGCGCAGTTAGAAACCGAGCAGGAGCTTGCGCTGTCCGACCCACGGAAGGTTCCACCCCGAACCCGGATGTGGCCCACCGTATCGGCTTGGATCTGAAACCCAGCCGCACCGGAAACCAAAAGCTCACAGTCCTCAATAGTGATGACCCCGTCACCCACCAATGACCCAGCCGCGCCACCCCCGACGAGGTGTGCCCCCGAATCCGTCATGTTCCCCGGGGGTGTCGTGGCGGAGACCGTGGTGATCCCATCCCCCCCAGACCCGGCGGTCACCGCCGTAAGGGTGACCACGTTCAGAAGCGAGGTGGCATCAACCAGTGTGGCAAAGGAGTTCGCGGGGTCATTAAGGGCCGCAACGATCTCACCCGCAATCGCATCAGTTGTCATGCCCGAGACACTGAAGTCGTCACTCCCCGAAGTCCGAAGACCCGCAGTACCCGTCAAGGGGGTACCGGCGATGATGATGGTATCCCCAGTAGCCAAGGGTGCGGTGTTGACAGTGATAGTCCCGGTGGCAAAAGAGTCGGCCCCTTGGATATTCACACAGGTCTGGGAGGCGACCGTGTTCTCGATCTTGAGGCCGCGCAACAGAACATCTTGGGGGGTCGTAGCAATAGAAGCACTGATGGTCACCGTATCGGCGGCCCCGCTGTTCTGAAGGGTGACGCCGCCCATCCCTACAATGTAGGTGCCGTCCGTCTGCACCGTCAGGTTCTCTGCATACACCCCGGGCATCACGAGCACCACGGAGGGGAGGGCCGCACTGGAAGTGGGCGGGATAGCATCCAAAGCACTTTGGATGGTGGTGTAGGGGGCACCGTCGCCGCCTCTCCCCACCATGAAAACCCCGGTCACATTCCGCAAGCCCACAAGACTGGGGAGAAGGACACCGGTAGTAAGGATGGCATCAACGAAAGCCATCGCGCCCGCAGTAGGATCGCGGGAAACGGTGAGGGTATCACCGCTGCCCGGCTCGATCTGAAGGACATCAACGAGATAGGGGGGCTGCGCCATGGGTTCACTCCGGGGAGGTCTACCCCCTTGAGGGGTATAGGAGGGATACCGTACCCTTAGTTTTTCTATCTCTCTCTGTCAGTGTCTTCATCGAGGTGCCCTATGAACAACACAACCCCCTACTCTTGTCCTTTGGTGTGGTTGGGCAACTGGGCCAACCCCACCGGACTGGTCTTCCACGGCTTCCACCTATGGGATGAACATGGGATCTGGCGGGGGGTCTACCACACCCAGTCCCGCGCCCATGCCGAAGCCCGAAGCGTTTAGCTGGCTATGGAGAATGAAAGAGACCAAAGGAGGTTCCCATGCCCACCAAACTGACAGGCCTTGATGACACGGGGCTGCCCACAACTGCGGGAGATACCGGCACGCTGGTGACTGACGGCTCCCTCATCCTCGGGAACGCCGACACGGACAACATCACCGTCAATGCGGAGTTCAACTCCAGCCTGATTCCCGATCAGGCTGACAAGTACGGTCTGGGAAACTCCGACAAGTGCTGGAAAGACCTGCATGTGGGAACCAGTCTTTCCCTCCACGGTGCCAACACGCCTTGGGGCATCTCTGTTGAGTGGATGGACCCGCCTACTGCGGATGTTGAGATCATGGTGCCCGCTGTCGATGGGACTCTGGCAGTGGAGGGTTTCCTACCCTCCTACCTGTCCTTCGGCAAGAACAACGCCCAGTCAGCAGACCTCACCGACTTTGAACTCTCCACCGTCAACGGGTCAACGAACGCACGGGGGTGGAGGATGCCTGTCCCCGGTGAGGTCACCCACATCAGTTGTCAGTACGATGCGACCGCAAGCGGAGGCACCAACAGTTTCACCCTCGACCTCTACAAGAACGGTGTGAAGGAAGTCGGGTACAGCCTCGTTATGAACAACGTCACTTCGGGTGACCGGGGGGACCAAGTGGGGTTCTCGCCGCCTCTTCCCTTTATTGCTGGTGACAGTCTGACACTGAAACTCACCATGACAGCGGGGCAGGGTGACACGTTCAGCATGGACGATTTGGCTTGTCTCTTGAGGGTTCTGAACTAACAGCATCCCTATCAATAACGGTCGTCCCCTTCGACGGGCGGTGCATATTTCAAGCCCAACACCTCGGCGATCTTCTCCACAGCGTCCGAGTTCTCGGCGATAGCTCGCCCGGTATCCCCGTAGATGCCCCGCATCACCTCATTGAAGGTGGGGTCATTCACGGTAAAGAGGTCTCGCTCGATGCGCTCCCGCACGGCAACCGGATCGAGGTTGAGGAGTTCAAGGATGGTGTCCACATCCAAGGAACCCTTGGTGTAGAGATTGTAGAGGGCATCGAAGGTGTCGCGGTTGTCTCGGAGAGCCAGTCGAGTGAATGACAGAGTGGGGACGATGACGCGGGGATCTCCCTCCTCATCCTCCTCAACGAAGCCCATACGAGCACACATCGGCTTGAACAGGTGGTTCTCCACAAAGTCCTGCAACTGCTCCCGCAAAAGCATGTACCGTGTATTGATGACTTCCAGATTGATCCGGTCTCCCGAATAGGAAGATTCTCCGGAAAGCAGCCCCTCGGTGACGCCGAGGCCTGCATACAACTGCCGGTCAGTGAGGTCGTACTCTCCGCTCAAATCCAACAGACGCTGGTCAGCCCCCATCTCATCCCAGTTCACTTGGAAGTTGGCGATGATGGAGTAGTCAGGATCTTGGAGAGCCATGTCCACCTGCTCACGCAGTGCGTCCACATCAGCCATGTCCAAGTCTTCGCCGTAGACAATCCGAATAGGGGTCATGTGGCGCGAAGCAATGCTGGTCTGCGCTTGGCGCAGCTTATCGCGGTAGACCAAGGCTCTCATACACCGCTCAAGAATCGACCGGCCACGAGGATCATAGTCAGACTTGCGATTGATAAGACAATAGATGTAGGAACCAGCCATCGGGTCAGTGTTGAGAGGGATATTTCCCCCAGTCTGCACCGCCCCCACCACCTCGGGAGGCATAGACTCCACGATTCGGAGCGCGTCCTTGTCGCCCTGCTGGGACTTCTCAATGATGTCCCGCGTCTTACTGTCGGGGATCAACTCAAAGATGCGCTCGTCGGTGAAGCTAAAGGCTTCCATCCGAACCTGCTCGGGGGGGAGGACGCGCACACTGGTCCACCCTCGATAGTTCTTTTTGAGCCATGCGACGGCTCGGTCGTCGGCATCCTCGCGCTCAACCCACCCTTCTTCAACCTCTCCATCTTCCTGAAGGGTTCGGGCCATCTCCTCACGGACCTCGCGAGGCATCTCCATATTGGCGTCTTCGCACCAGATGTTGACGATACCGATGAGGTTGCGTTCATGGGTGATAGAGAGGAGGCGATCCAAAAGGTTGATCTCTTTGGCCCATCGCTCACAAAACCGTGTAGCCCGCACAGCGAGGTCTCGGTCATTGGCTTTCGCCATGCCGATACGCACCTTGGAGATCGGGAGTTCCGTGTGGAGGTCAACCGCCTGTCCAACAAAAGGCTCTGTGCGATAGAAGAAGCGGTAGTAGTTCCACTGCTCATGCAGGGACTGGGGAAGCTCAAGGAAGTCTGTTGAAAGCTCGGGACTGTAAAAGTTACCCCCGATCCCTTCCATCGATCCGCCGTTCCCGACCGACCCAAAGGCAGCGGTTTTGGAACGCATCATCGACGAAGTGATACGACGAGGCTTCCCCGTCTTCGCTTTCTTCTTCCCATCGCCATTAGTGACACTCCCCACCGGGGTGCCTTCATTCTTATCCGCCATGGGTCATCTCCTCTGCCTCACGCCGTTTAGCTCGTCGAGCCTCACGCCGCTCCTCCGCCAGCATCTGGCGGTGATCCCGATTGCGCTCTGCTTCTGACATAGCATCGACATCGAGAGAAGGTTCACCCACATTCCGCACCGACCGGAGCATGTCCAACGCCTGTGTGAGATCCCGCACAGTGCGCCGTTGGGCATAGCCTTCCACCCGGGATGCAGTCACCACCCGGAAGGCCTCCTCCACCTCACGCACAGCCCGAGTGAGATGCTCTTGCATCTGCCGGTCTGTGGGGGTCTCCGCTAATGTGGCGCGTAGTCGGCTCAAGAGTCTTCCTAATACTTCATGTCCCACCCCAGCCGCGAAGCATTCGCTGCCGAGGGGAGTGCTGATACAATACCGACAACGATAGGGGTAGTGACCCCCGCTGCGGCGAGGTTTACATCCGAGTCGTTACAGAGCAACCCGTTCTCACTGATCTTGAGCGACTCATTGAGCACATAGGTGATAGGGCCACCAGCGCGGGCACCCCCTCCGGTAAGCGCAACAGTTTCAAAGATCCGGAAGAACGCCCGAGTCCCTCCGTTACAGGCTGTCACGACGTTGTTCCCCCCAGTGGGGTTGAGAACTTGGCGCGAGAGAAAGTTCTGGGGTGAACCGGGGCCAGTGCCCTCGGGAGGAGTCAACTGGTAGTCCTCCGACTGGAAGAGAATGAAGCCCATCGCCGAGTTCCCGTCGCTGATCTCCACAGTGAAATCCTCGCCCGCCGTGGCGTACATGACGAACTGGCCGCCTCGCCATCCAGCAGCACGGAGGACCGGCCCCGCAATCACAGGGTATCGATCACCGGGGAACATGAGTTCCACATCCCCGGCATCGGCCAAACTTGAGTTCTGTACGAAAGTAGCCATGACTTCTCCCAACCCCCTATAGAGATAGGGTGGCTAACGACTACGAGGCTTCTTGGGTGCGGTGCGAGAGGGGTGTGACCCGGTGCGCCCCTTCAGGCCTACTGGTTGTCGGCCGAAACGAGAATGTCCCGCCCCTTCCACTTGATGTCTCCGGTGACCCCCGGTGAGGTACACGCGCTTGGAAGCGTTCTGGGTGGCACACCACACCATCCGCACAAGGGCGTCAGCAAAGTCATCGTGCTTCCCTTCCATCTGGGGGGCTTCGACCTTCACGATGTATTTAGAGATGTACTCGGCCTGTAGCTCCAACAACTCGGTGATGTAGTCACAGTGGTCTTCCCCGTCAGGGATGGGGGAATCGAACAAGACGAGTTTACGGTCCAGCATCAGAGTTTTGAAGTTCTGAAACATCTGACTGGAAAGCTGTCGGGTGTGGTGGACCGACTTCAAGGTAGAGAGGCCTCTTTTCTTCAGAGCCTGTTCCATAGGGATACCGGCCCACTGGTCAAAGATGCCGTCCGAGAGATAAAAGCGACGACTCAAGTCGAAGACCCAATCCACAACATCATCAAACTCCAACCGTTCCCGGTCGATGTAGTCACCTTCCCCCGCTTTAATCCGGTCGATGTAGTCCAAGACCACACGACCCTCGGGGTCGTTGTGGCCGATAGCCACAGAGGTGTAGTCACCCACCAAAGCCACATCAAGCCCCAAGAAGTGAGGGGCACGCGCCGGGGCACGGGTCCGAGGCTTGGCTTTAGGATCAAGGCAAGCGACGAGGTCTGCCGGATCGGTGATCCAACCCCGTGTTCGGTCGGTGAACTCGGCCCCAAACTCCGTGAAGAAGACATTGGGGTCTTTGAGATAGCTGGCCACAAAGGTTTCAGCCGGAACCGTAGGATTCACTTCCCATGTAGGGGCTTGGATGCAAAGCAAGTTGTCGGCCGCCTTGTTGTCGCCGAAACCGAGATTGAACTGCTTGTAAAAGAGACCCTGCTTCCCCAACGGAGAGCTAATCAAAATAATACGCCCCTCGTTCTCTCCGAGGGGGACTGTGGGGTCATGGGGATCTTTAGGAGAAAAGGTACGAGTGGAAGGTTCCACCGCTTGATACACTTCCTCCGCCGAGGCCTGCCCCTTGTCCCCAAAGTGAGCCACCTCATCCAGAGCCACAAGGATATTCGCACCACCACGCAGCCCCTTCGCCACGCAAGAACGGAAGGTGACATTGATGCTGTACCGCGCCTTCTGGTTCTCGGCGTAAGACCCATAGCGTTCAATGTCGAAGGGAGTTTGGAACGTGGCGAAGCTCTGCGTAGCGTTGGCCATGTACGCCTTGAAGAAATCACACTTCGTGAAATGGCCCGAGGCTTCTCGATAAAGCAACCCGGCCTGATCCCGGTCGGTAGCCACGGAGATCAACTGAATGACGTTGGACTGTGATGACCCGTAGTACATCTGGGGGTTGCCTTTCAGCAACAGTTTGTAGGACTCATAGGCAATCACACAGGAAGTTATGAGGGTTTTTCCCGAACGCCGCCCGACTGACAACACCATCTCTCGACGCTGCTTTCCGGGCACGACTTCACCAATGTTGGAGCGCCCCTCCGAATGGAGGAAGCGGAGGTACCCGGCCTCGGTCATGTAGCGGGTGTGCTCTTTCCTGAAATCACTGACAGCCACGCGGTAACGGTAGAACCCACCACGGTCCACGAGATCGGCGTCATAGGCCGGATGGGACTTAGGAATCTTCTTGTCGAGAGGGAACCCATGCTCGTTATCATCGAGACCCATACCGTAGTGGGCTTTGAGGATAATGCGTTGAACCGGGTACAACCGTAGGCCCAGCCCCCACGGGGCTTCGATAAAGGTGATGATGTCCACCCCATCGTCTGGCTCTTCGTCCGCAGAACGCCGCCCGACTGATGCAGCGATGTCTGCGAGATTCACTGGATCTTATCCTTCATCCGAGTTTTGGCTTCTTGTCTCCAAGTGTGGCCATCCAAGGAGTCTACGAGCTTAGAGAAGATGGTTTCAATGTGTTCGGGCCTCACGCCGGTTTCGACCATCGCCTCCTTAAAAGTCTCCAAGAGGAAGCCGAAAAGAGCTTTGAAGGCTGGGGTGTCAATGTCGATGACCCCACCCGACAGGCTCGTCTTCCGCTTCAACCATGTGTCTGCCATTCCCTTGAGAACGCGAGCACGCTTGGAAGAGTAGGCCGAAGTGTCTTGCCCGTGGCGAGCAGCTTCCTCTCGCTCAAACTCAATGGCGGCAGCTTCCTCGGCCATAGCCAAGATGACAGCGTTGAGAACCCCATCCCCCTCGGCATCCTTGTGGGCTTCAAGGCGGAGAGAATCCTGTTCGATATGGTCCCCTCGCGCTTGGGTGACCTCTGCGATCTGGGGAGTGATGGGAGCCAGAGCCTTGGGCTTCCGGCCCGGCTTGCCGCGCATAACGATAGGGCTGCCATCGCTGGCAAGCATGATCCGATCAAGGGCAGTGTCTACTTCCCGGGGCCGTTTGTAGACCTGTTTCCCAGTAGGGTCGAGAACCTGAACCCGCTGTGTACCCTCTGGCAGATTATCAAGGATATACTCACGGTCTTCCTTGCTTTGCAGGGGTTGAGCAGCCATTGGTCTTCCTATGTTGTAAAGGTCATTGGTCCCTTAATGGGTGCAGCGCCCGTCAAGTTGCCATGGTCCGGGAGCAACGTGAAGTTAGCGGGGGCGACCCCTTCTGCCCGAAACACAATGTTGTTGGCGTTCGGCCCCGAAGGACCAACGATGGTGACATCAGCACCCGCCGCTGATGCACTATACTCCGTAAGAGCGTCAATCGCGTCTGCCAGCGCAGTGGCAGTGTTTGCCGCGCTGGCCGGATCAACAATGAACTGCTCGTCCGTTGTCAGTAGGTATTGCCCCAAACGAATAGAAGTAGGGCCGTTAAATACCGCACTGCCAACGGTAACCATCCCACCCGAAGCGGCTGTAGCTCCAGTGAGGAGACCGCCCGCGCTGTTATGCAAACCCTTGACCCCCCCTCCCTGCACCATCGTGTTGGGACCACGATTGGGGATCTCAACAAAATACTGCTGGGTCATGGTCTGGCGCAAAATGACCGGGTTGCCTGCTGGCCCCATCGACGGGTCGCTCCCCCCTCGGGTGTTGGCGATAAGCATCGTAAAGGGTCGCTGTGCAGAAACAATCTTCTTAGCCATGGTGTACCTCGTCTTTACTTACGCAATAGGAAGCCTACCGCCGGGTCCGGCGAAAAGAGTGAAAGCGAGCCAAGCGGAGGGCCGCCAAGTGGAGCCTTTTTTCCACCTCGGCCGGGGAGAGGTTCTGGCCGTAGAGGAGGTCCCCTGTAGCTCCGCCCTCTACCGCCAACCCCAAGTTGAAGTAGTTTTCAAAATCCCGAAGGGAAAGCTGGGTGGAGATGTCGATGACGCGGGACACCATCGCTTTCTGTGCGGCTCCCAACGGCTCCATCTTGAACTTGTCGCGGAACTTGGCATCCGAGTAGATCAACTCGTGGGAGATCGCCGCCTCCATACTGTTGACCTTAGCCTTGACTTGATACTCCACCACAAGGCTCCCTTCCATGAGAGCGTAGTGGACGGCGTTGTACCCGCCCTCGGTGTCGAGGTACTTGTTCTCCTTGGCGACCACATCTACTTTCGCTTGAGCGATAGCACAGGCTTCGGCCATAGCGGGGATGGTGGTGGTGATAGAACGACACCCAAGGAGATCCCCCAACATGTAGAAAGGAACCTTCTTGCGCCGCGTAGACTTTTCCCAAGTGGAATGGTTCTCTTTGTCGCGGATCTGAAACTTCCCCGGGGAAGTACCCAAAGCGGAGGACACCTTCTGCTTCTGCGCCAGCACATACTCATTGACCACCCCGAAGGCTCGGTCATAGAGACGACGGTCACTCATCACAAGGTCATCCAGATTGGCCGCCTGCTCGCGCCCCAGCCCCAAACGACTAATGATCAGGTTTCGCAAGAAAGCCGCCTGCTTCCGACGCCCTCCTTGTTCTTTATCAGGGTAGGTCTTCATAAAGGCACGGAGTACCTTTTCTTCGGGGAGGAGCTTTTGTTGCTTCGCCTCGGCTTGTTCAATCCGCGCAACAGCCTTATCTCCGGCAGCACTGAAAAGAGAGTTGTTCTCGGCCAGCAACCCAAGATCGAAACCGTCCTGCACCATCTGCCGCATCCGCACGACGCGCTGCATGAGGTCACGGTTAGGGGCATCACCGGAGATCTGCATCCCATCTTTGTCGAACTTACGAATCAGGCCCGCCACGAAATCGAGAGCCTTGAGGTACTGGGGCTTGGCCTCGCGGTGCCACTGTGCCTCCAGATGGCGACACGCCACCCGCATAGATAGAGTTTTCATTCTACTTCCTCTACCACGCCCAGAAGGTGTTTCCACCCACTCATCTTTGCATTAGCAAAGGTGGAGTTGCCGTCGAGCACAGTGTAAGTCCCATCACGATTCTGCCGGAGGGAAATAGGTTTACGCCGATCTTTAGCCCCCCAGTAGGCAAGCCACATGAAACGATTGGCATTAGCCACCCCCTTCTCTCTGGCACGAATGGGAGTCAACTGCCCCAGAGGAACCGTAACCGCCCCGGGGACAGTCTTGAAATAATGGGAAAGCCCTTCCGGGAGAGGGTGGGTGGTCCAGTCTTGCCACTGCATCCCCTCGATCTCCTTCAACTCCTCTCGGCTCGGTTTCCCGCGACCGCTCCACACGGAATGGTCCTTGTTACCGAGGAAAGGGTGCGAGGCCGTCTTGATAAGGTAAGCAGTAGCCAATCGAGTGGGGGAAGCCTTTGTAGAGGTCATGGCTTTCCTCGGGAGGGGGTCCCCGCGTCGGAGGTCTCCCACTACCCCGCCGGGGTCTTGACGACGCTTGGGTGCCCACTTGATCTTCCCCCACTTATCCACAACCCCCTTGGTGGTCATCACTGTAAGGGTCTTGCGGGGGTTCTGTCCTCGTCCGTGTAGGTGGCGTTGAGACTCCTCACTTACCTCGTCAATCCAAAGCCACAGGTCTTCCTCACCGAGACCCCTGTCGGGGGCACCCTGCAACACAACCCCCTTTTTCTTGTCCACCACATAGAGGCCGTATCTGGATGCCATGACTTGTCTCCCATCAGGAGTGATCTCGCGATCCAGCATAAGAGCGGGTCGCCGCACGAGATAGTTTGGCCACTTCTCGTACCACTTCTTGTAGAACTCGGACTTGGGCATGACCCGAACTGTCTCGTCGGGGTCAGGGATATTGGGGTCAGCAACGTAGACGTTTAGGTCATCATCCACATCGAACACCACGCTCGCGTGGCTCCACTCCCGATCCTCGGGATTCCACGCGATCATCACGGGCTTGCCCGCGTCAGTCCATTCTTTCAACTGCTGCACAGTGGAGGGGGTGGTGAGAGTGGCCCGAACTCCGTAGTGTTGGGCACAAGCCAGAGCCTGCTCCCATGAGGCACCCTTCATGGGTCTTGCACCCATGACCTTGTTGACCTCATCCTCGTCAACGTCATGCCCCAAAGCCTGCAAACACATCATCATAGAGGTGCTCATGCAGGTGTACTGGGTCCGTTGACGGACAGGAGTGAGATCAGCTTTGGCTGTGCGGCTACCCATCAGTTCCTCACCGCTCCAGCAAAACACGAGCTATGGCAGCCCGACGCTGGGCCGGGGTCAAAGAGTGGGCCGACTTGTGGAAACTCTCCAGAGTCTCCGCCAGATTCAAGGCACGCAAAAGCGAAGTGTCCTTCTTGGACCGCTCCTTCTTCTTGCGAAGTTTCTTGATCTCCCCTTCAATCTTGCTCTCGGGGATGTCTTCATCCTCCGGCACCTTAAAGAACTTATGAAGCCTACCGGGACGCTTGATGGCATCCTGAATCCAGTTGGCGGCTACCCGAGAAGCAGAAGCGGTCTTAGAGGAAACCTCCGTCCCCTTCACCTTGACCAGACCCTTCTTTTGGAGGGCTTCAACAGCCGACATGATCTTGGCGAAATGAACTCCGCGCAAGGAAGGGATGGCGGCCATGTCTGTCATCTCGACACCATGACCATGGGAGGCCCCCGACAGATAGGCCATGATGGCTTCTTGAGCCTTGCCTCTGGGGGCCGCAGCGTTGCGGGATGCTTTCGACACAATAGCTCCTTTACGGCTTAGTGAGAGCCTCAACACCTCGTGGGTTCCCATAGAAGACATACCGGACCCAACGAGAAAAGGCCTCCCCACAAGGGAAGGCCTCTCCAGAGACAAAGCGACACCCCCCGAGGGAGGTGCCTCCCTGCTGGTTTAGATTGTGCTACGCAGATTGAACGTGATCACGATGTAGAGCAGTGGGAAGACCGGCTGGTAGAAAGCCTCCACCTCTGCAACCGTCGGATCATCGGGCGACACGTTGGCGGTGATGCCCGTGAACCCTGCGATGATAGCCGAAGCCACCAAGCCCTTCAGAGTGTTGGCCAACTGGCCTTCAATCTGGGAGGTGACGTTAGCCATGAACTTCATGCCGATGAAGCGGTCCAACGTAGCGCGAGACTGTCGCTGGACTTCATCTGCAATCGTGATGACTGTCGGAGTCTTGGTGAGGACATTGGACATATCCGTGGTCAGACCATGCCGACACTCGATAATCGACTGTCGCTGATCCATGACGGTGATGCCCTTGGTAGCCAACTGGTTCTGTTGGACGGCATCCAACTTCCGAGCAAGCTCGTCAAAGCCAACCAAGCGTCCACGGGTCCACGGAGTAGCAACGTCGATGGTGGGGGATGACCGAGTCCCAGCCCATGCAGCCGCCACATAAGTGCCGTCCACAAGGTAAGTGTCGGTCGTCCCGTCAGACCGCGAAAGGCTCAACGTAGCGATGTCCGGGTAGAGCAAGCGGAAACGACTCCGGCCCACAGCCTGTGCGATGGTACCGGCCTCATTCGGCTGGATTCCCGCAGCCAGACCACAGATAGCGGTGCGCTCGGCGCGGTAGCGGATACTCGACTGAATGTCGCAGGACCGAGCAAGGTACTGGAACATCGTCAGCGAATCGCCCTTCAACGGGATCAGCATATCGGGGTATGCACCACCCGGAGTCGGCCCTTCCACTGCATCAATCGCAGCCATGTAGGCATCGGTGCTCGCAGTGTCGAAGACCCCATCACCGTCGGTGTCTGTGTCCTTCTCCACCTGCTTGATAGCCAACACAATGGCACCATTCAGGATCGCCAGATAACCAGCCAAAGAAACGGGGTTAATGGGGCTAATGCTCCCATAAGCCGCCTCGATTGCAGCCACCTTGGTGTAGAGGGCAGTGGAGTAGTCCTGCTTCGCGTAGGTGTAGGAAGCATAGTAGAGGTCTCCCACCGCAGGTTGCTGGCCACCCTTTTCGTAGGTAGCCACTTCTCCCGTGTCCCCGACATCCACCCCAGAGGTGTTGGAGACAATAAGCTCCACACCGGGGAGGGTGTTGACAGGAAGGTTGGAGTCCGTCGTGACTTCCGAGCGAACCCGGAAAGTAACCGTGCTCGTAGCACCCACGGGGTAGCTGCCCCCACCAGCGCGAGGAAGGATAGTGAAAGTCAGACCGGTGATGAGGTCACGGTACGTCTGACCAACCTCTCCGTCCTGACCCAGACCGGTACCGCTCAAGATCGAGTTATTCGCCGTTCCGGAACCTGCCACCAGATCCGTGGACGACACGAAGAACCCGTCAACAGCGGCTTCACCGATGTTCCCGTCACCAGCCGCGATGCCCATTCCGACACCCGGAAGGGTAGCGGAGTCAGCAGCAGCAGCTTCCACGAGGACCGAGGAGAGTGTTCCCACCCCGCCTGTCCCTCGGCTCTGGACGAAGAGATAGTCAGCCCCGACACCGTCGTTCTCGGTCTTAGCAAGACCGACAGTGTTGTAGTTAGTGTCGGCCATAAGAGCCGAAACCAAACGCTCCACCGCAAGGGTGTCGCGATACACTTCACCGCCACCGGCACTGAAGCCAAGATCTTGGTTCGCGTTGCCAGTTCCAATCGAGATGCTGGAAGAAGAAGTCACCGAGCTTCCTCGCAAACGGAACCCAATACCCTCTTGGCGGATCATATCAGCGGCGAGGACCGCAGCCGCACTGGCGGCGACTCCCGCTGCGGCCATCCGCACTGCGATCTGATTGATGATGGTGTTCGCCGTTCCTGCCGGACCCAGAGGGACATCCGATCCGGTAGTAACCACACCGGCAGCCGCATCCGTAAAGAGCACAGTAACTGACGACCCTTCAAAGTTGAAGCTGAAAGTGTTGTTCTGGGGATCAACCTGACCGGGACCAACAAAGGTGACCACCGGCTGATCGCTCGCCGCTTGGCCGTCCGAAGTATTCATGGACCCAGCGATGGTGGGAGCCATCATCGCTGCGCGGATACCCGCCCATCCAGCCTCGTTAGCAACGAGACCGGCCTGCGATGCACCGGTTCCACCCATGCACTTGATGTCACACTGGTCGAGAACGGACTGACCATCCATGTTCCCAGCCTGTCCCGGAGTCAACCGGCTACGAAGAATGAGGCGATCATAAGCCTTCTCACCCGTAGTAGCTCCAGTGTTGGAGAAAGTGCTCGCGACATTGATGTTCTCAAGTCGAGCCTGTCCTCCGCCAGCCGCAGCACCCGTATCAATCCCGATAAGGACCGCGAGGTCGTTGCCCGGGGCGGCATCTTCCACGAACTCGATGCGGCCCCATGCCGTATCGTCGGGATGCTGCTTCAGAGCGAAAACAATCTGACTGTCGGAGTTGGCAGTGACCAGAATCTCCAAATGATCGTTGTCTCCATAGGCGGCGGCGACCGCCGTATCCACAACGGTCTGCATGGCCGCCGCCAAGGCGGTAGCACTCGGGTAAGTGTTCGCAGGGGTCGCAAATGGCCCCATCGTCTGCGTCGTCGCTGCGCTGCTCCCCGTGTAGGTGATCGTCAAGTTGGAGAACTGGGTTCCCGCCGTGCCGATGTCTACTGCGGAGAGCAGACGGGTTGAACCGTGCATCTGTGGAATGGTATCGGGGTTGTAAACAAAATAGGCGTCCGTGGCAACCGGAATACCACTCCACGCCGCCACATTAGCGATCTTCGTTGTCCCGTTGTACGCGGTGATGGTTCGCTTGTCGCCGTCAGCCAGACCAGCCGTGACCTTGATTTCCCATCCGACGTAGTAGTCGTCTTGGTCGGAAGCATCAGCAGCCAAGGTGATGGTAGACCCAGCGCCAGCCTGTGCTGCGCCGTGCTCACCAGTGATGGCACGGTTGATCGCCTCGGCGTAGTCCGTGATGTCCTGCGCTGCACCAGCATTAGCTACTGCGAGGATTCCACTCAAACCGTCGATCTCAAAGTTGAGATCGTTGTTCGTGGAATCAATGACGTAAGTGAGACCGCCAGACGCTGCGGTGTACTCGACCTCATCACCAACCATTGTGGCGAAGAAGCCAGTAGAGTTGCCTGTGGGATCAGAGAGGTCAGTAGTGACGGCTCCGAGGTTATCCACATTGATGGTGAGGTTATCGCTCGCTCCTGTGACCGGGTAGTAAGGGCCAGAACCGGGGAAAGCGTATTTCGCCAGTGTGGCATCCTGCGCTGCGAAGGTGACGGTAACGTCTTCCTCGACAGCCCCCGTGAACAGAGCCTGCTCGGCAGCCGACAGAGTAGAGAGGGGAGCCTCAAAGCGCACATCTGGGGTGCGCTCGGAGCCGCTCGGGAACTCCACAGTCACGGTAGCGAGGGCTGCACCCTTACTACTAAACTGCGGAGTCAAGAGAGCGGTTCCTGTCTCGTTGGCAATCGTGTAAGTACCCACACCACTTCCGCCCGCCGAAGCACAAGCGATGCTGTACTCCTGATCGACCAGAGTGTTGTAGTAGAAGGTCGCGTAGACGGTCGCGCCCACAGGCACTTCCTCGACCAACGTGATGTTGCTCGTGTCAGCGTCCACTTCGGAGACTTCAACACGACCCCGAGCCAAAGCATCAGAGGGGGAGTATCCCCAGTAAGCATAAACGAGGTCCGGGCGATCCGTAGGCAGATCCAGACGACCGTTGGCTACGGCTGCATAGGTAGCGGCACCCAGCGGGGTGTCGCGACCGTTACCCGTCGTGGGCTGAAGGGGCAGATGGAAGACCTTGCGACTGTCCTCCAGCGGGCTGTCCGAAGTCACCCCTGTGCAGGCCGTGAGGTAGGAGCGAGTGTCCACCAAAGTGGCACCGATCTGGGTGCCATCAAAGAAAGCAGAGCCGGTAGTGTGTTCCCCAGAGGACACGATGACAGCGGTACCCCAAAGGATCTTGTCGTCCTTGAGCACGAAGTCTGCGCCCTGAATGTAGTCGTTACGGTCTGGAGTGATTCCGCACTGGGTTACCTGCAAGACGCCCCGGTGTTGGAGATAATCAAACGTGTCCTGCCACGAGTTGAAATAGTACTGGCAGGTGACTGCTTCGCCGACGGCCGGAGCCACGGCCAAAGTCACCGCCCCGCTCGCGCCGTCAACGGCCAGAGGGATAACCTGCGTACCAGCAACCTTCACGGTCACATCGGCAGGGTCGGTAGTGGTGACACCACCATTAGAGCCGTCCACGATAGGGCGCTGGAAAGTGTAGAACACCTTGTTGCGAGCGGTGTCGTCCCCAGCCGTCAGACCCAAGCGGGTGTTGGCGGTTCCGCTTCCGACAACGATGTCGGAGTCAGCCGTGAGGTGGACGACAATGTCGCCGAAGTTGTTTTCAGCGGTCCCTGCCACAAGGCTGGTTCCGGTAGCAGCGGAGTTGATGAAGGCCGCAATCTGGGCTGCGCTCCACCCTCCCGCACTGGGGGAAATGGTCACATCGACGGTGTCGGTTGAGTCCACCGTGAAAGAGAGGGTGTCGTCCACGCCCTCCTCAATGATGTAAGCCTCGCCCACCTGCCCGTAGATCTGGGGGCCGACCGCGCTCACCTGCTCCGACAACGTATCGGTGATCAGGGTGTCGGTGCGGTTAAAGAAGTAAGTGACCTTGACCTCGTCCGTCAAAGCGGGCGAGACCGAAAGAGTGAGAACACCCTTGGCTCCGTCAATGGCAAGAACCACTACCGGCTGGCTGTTCACAGTCACGCTGACCGAAGAAGCATCCGTAGCCGTCGTTCCAGTACCGTTACCGGAGACGATGGGGTAGTGCTTCACCTGAAGACGGTTGAGAACCCCGTCGAAGGCCCCACGAGTAACGGCACCCACCGCGCTGATGCTGACCACAGCCCGGCCTGTCTCATCTTCCTGAACAATGCGCTGGTCCACCGACGAGGATGACCCCCGCACGATCTCCAGCGCGTCCTGCACCAGAATCTCCGAGCCGGTCCCCATAATGAGAGGGAGCCGAAGCGAAGCAGCCAGACCCGAGAGAGGGTTTTCAAAGAGAGTTTCAGTGTAGACGCCGGGAGGGGCGTAGACGGAGCCGGGAAAAGCCATGGTTTACCTCGTGATGTGTGTCTCGGCCTATTGCCGAGTGGGTACAAGCGCAGATGTTTTCATCAAGCCCACGGAGGGGTTGTATACCCCCTCCCCCGATATAGGCCGCCTACCGAACCAAAGATCTACTTATCGGAGCTTTGTTTCTTAGCGGCCTGTGTGACCTGAAAAGCAGTCTCCCGGTTCTGGTTGATTCTCTGCCGCTCGGTCTCCGTGATGGTCCGGTACCCCCCGTCACGAGTCTTAGCGATGTGGTCCATCGTGATCCCACGCCCCTCTTTAGCTTCCTTGCGGATAAGCTCCTGCTTCTTGGCTCGGTTCTCGTGGATTTTGCCCCACTTCTTCTCGGCATCGTGACCGATGGCCTTGTCGAAGTTCCAATCATCGGAAGTCCCCGTGTTGGGAGGGAGCGGGCCATTCCTCTGGCTGCTGGGATGGTTGAATGTGAAGCTGACGGCACTCATCTGCTTTGAAGCCTCTCCCCCACACTCCTCGCAAGGGTGAGAAGTTTCATCGGACACCTTTCGGAACAACACCTCAAACCGAAGACCGCACGACTGACAAGTGAACTCATAGATAGGCACCGGAACCTCCAACACCCCTCACCCTACCCGTCAGGGTGAAGTCCACTATGCCGCGCTGATCCTCCTTTTCTTTAGGGGGAGGCGGGGGAGGGGGCACCGAACGCGGTTCGGGGGGTCGCAGGGGGAGTCTTCCCCTCTCCTCCCTTTCTCGCTCGCGTCTGCGAATGTCCTCAATGATAAAGGCCTCCAACACCGATGCCCCCTCACCGGATCTTTGGGCCTGTAGAAAGAGTGACCCCCACAACAAAGGGGAGAGATTGCACCTTCCTCTTGAGTTCCCGACGCGCATCGAGACTCACTGGAACATCCAGCGTCAAAACCATAGGAGTCACCCTACGCACAATAGGGATGGCCCCCGTGGTCCGGGCAGCCAAAGTCTGAATGGATTGGATGTAGGGGTCTTCCGAGGGGATCTCCATGTTCACCAGCAAGCGGGCATAGTGGCGGATCTCCTCGGCGTCCTCCGCCGACTCATCCCGCCGACGAAGCTGATGCCGCAAAGCCACCCGAGTGGTGAGAGGAAACTCCATCAGTCCTGCCACCATTGAGGCATGAGGGTGTAACTGAATGTCTTGAGGCCCGTTTTGTCCTGCTGCTGATGGGCCAATGACATCATCATTTTGAACCCATCGGCCGAGGCATGGACTTGGCAGCCAGCGGACCACTTTCCAACGACCGTCGAGGTCTTGCCTTCGGTCCTTGTTGCAGCATGTAGATTGATCCCAAAATAGCCCTTAGCGATGGTGCTCGGGTCGAGGTCCAACTTGTCGTCCATGCTGGGATCACGGTAGACCTCTACCTCGCCTGCCCGCTGACACAACGCCTCATACTTTCCAGCGTGGAGATCAATAGTCCAAGTGTCCAAATACTGCCCCGCAACGAGGATGGCGCAGCCAGCCCGGTTCATTGGGTGCTCAAGGTAGTAGTCTCCGGGATCAGTGGTTCCGGGCCAATAATGAGCGTGGTACAGCCCCTCATCATCCACATAAACGCAGCCCAGCATGTCATCAAAGGCGTTAGCGTTGCGATTGGGGGCGCGAACGCCGAACAACCAGAGCCGCCACGGGTCTCCCCAAATCTCATGGCCCAGAGCTTTCGCCTGAACCAAAACTGGTGGGAGAGGGGAAGGGGCCGCAATACCGGTCGAAGCGTCGCCCGATAGCAACTTGTCCCAAGTAGCGTTACCGACAATCCCGTCGGCCACCAGCCCGCTGGCCGACTGGAACTGTTTTACGGTGGCTTCAGTGCCGGACCCGAAGATCCCATCCGCTGTGCAGGGATACCCCTGCTTCGTCAGGGACTCTTGACATAGGGTAACGTCGGAGCCACGAGACCCCTTACGAATAGTGGATGGCATACCGAACTCCGGACGGAAGGGAAACTCCTTAATGCCCCCCTTAATCAATAGGGTTCCTACCGAATCACATCGTAAGTCTTGGACCGCCCGTTGAACCACGGATCACGAATACTCACGAGATTCAAGTCAGTCACTGCCGTGAGACCATTGGGGGAACCCATCTCCAACAAGTCATCATCACTTAGACCCGCGATGGCCTGTTCCTGTGAGACCGTGGCCACGCTGGCGCGGGCCAGAGTGATGGGGAGCGGGATATGGATGGCCCAATCCGTCAACACCGAGAGAGAAAGGCTGGCGGTGTAGAAGTAGTCATCCCCGGTCTCGTCGTAAATCTCTTCGGCCTCGCCCCCCATCGAAACACTGGTGATTTCGATGCCTTGGCCCGACAGACGAGCCCGAGCTTCGGTGTAGAGGTACATAAGGGTCCGGTCGGTGATCTCTCCTTGGGCATAGAGATCGCGAGCCATGATGTCGAAATCCATGCTCAACTCCCACCTGCCCCCAAACTCTCGTGCAACCGCTTCGCGCCGACCTCCCACAACGACAGCCATGATGTCGCCTTCATAAGCACTACGCCCAAAAGCGAGAACCACACCCGGCAGAGCCTCGACGTTTGCCCCGTTCTCCACGACCGGAAACGGTCCTGTGCTGGTCCCCGCATAGCGATAGTCCACCGAAAGATAAGTGCCGGGGGCCATGGGAGCAGCCAAAGTGATTTGGCCAGTTGTAGGATCAGCGGTGTAGTTGATCTCGTTGTAGTAAGGAAGATTGCCCGGCATTTCATAGACTCGGAGACTGCCGGGATGAAAAGATCCGGCGGCTACTTCCGAGAGGAGGGGGTTGAGAACGAGAGGGGTCTCATCAATCACTTCCAACAGTGGGTCCACATAAAACACCAGCCGTTCGGAAGGCACTCCCCGCACACTGATTTCTTCCTTCTGGACCTCGATGTAGTAAATCCCCCGGGCTGTGGGGAAGACACCGTTGTTAGCCCGGATGGCGACACCGTCTTCCTGAACCCACTCAATGCTGGTTCCTCGCTGCCCGTACACCTTCATCAAATAGCAGTAGGACATGACCGTCCCTTGAAAGTGATCCGCCGACAACTGAAAAGGGGAGGCCGACTGGCCCTTCAAGATGATGGCCTGCTGTGGCCTCTCCCGAAACGAATACTTCCCTTGAATGTTAGGAACAAGGCTATCCCGATACTTGGGATCTTGGCCCCAGTAGTACCGAATCTCTTGGAGCATCTGCCCTTTGAGAGCCTCTGTGAGATTTGCGAACAAGGAGCCTCCAACACCGAAGGGGTCACACTACCCTACCGAGGGATCTCCCATAGGCGGGATACCGCCCTACCCCCCAAGCTCGCCCAACCATCGCGCCATGCGAGCCTCATTCATGGGAACACCTTTGGCCGCCCCTTTGTCCTCGGAGTCAATGACGTAGCGGTTCAACGTGCTCAACGCAGCCCCACCCGGCTCTTTGGCGATCTCGGTAGGCAGGGGTGGAGCTTCCAGAGCTTCTTCAATGGCCTTAGATTCAGGGATGTCGAGATGGTCGTGTTCCGCCGCGTTCTCCACCACTGCAACGCTGTTGCTGATGGCATTGGACTCGGCGAACTCCAAGACCTCCCGCTTGGCGGGGTCTTTGTAGAAGTAGTCTTCATCCCCGCCGGAGGCGAGCTTCCCCTTACTAACGACTTCCCATGCTTCCATGGCAGCCCGCTTCTTTCCGAAGCCGGTTCCATAGGGGTCCACCATCTGGCCATCATAGTCAGTGATCATCCAGTATTTCTTAGAGCCATATTTCGTCTGCCACAGGGCGTGCTGCGGGGTGCTGTCGAGGAGCTTCTCCTCCCTGTTCCCATGGTAAGGGGGCGTAGGGACGGAGGCCTGTTTAGCCACGGGGGGTTGCGCCAGAGCCTGCTGTAGAAGGTACTCGTTCTCATCGTGGGCGTTGGCAGTTGCCATGAGCCAATCGTCAAGGCCCAAGGTCATCGCCTTGGCTTGCTTGATCCCTTCATAGGCTGCACGAATAGCCCGCTGGAGGTCAGCCTCCGACTGAAGACCACGACGGTGATTGCAAGAGACCAGTGACCACTTCTCGGTGTAGGCCATCATGTGGTCCATCTGGTGATCGAGGCCAAGGACTTCCGCCCCGAGATAGCCAGCGGTCTTCTCGGCCAACTGATCCACCTGTTCCTGAACACTTTGGTAGAGCCTCTCAAAGAGGAGGTGGTTGCCGTAGAAGGAACCTCCCACTACCTGCCAGTGGCTCGTCTGGTAGGAAAGGTACTGCGCCCGCAGGCAGGCCAAAAGGTCACACAGCAGACGGCGAACCACATCACGCTGCATTGGCGTGGCGTTTAGGTATGCCTTCTTGTCTCGCTCATGTGAGTTCATCTTCTACCTCAACTACTGCGTTCCATTCATCAATATCTTCGGGATGGGGGTGTGGGTGTGGGAGCGACCGCTCCTCGCCTTCCCCTCAAGCACTCTTCTCACGCCACGACAACCAACCGGCTACCGTTTCAGGAGCCGAGGCTTCCTTGATGGGGCTTGGCTCATTGGTTTCGCCGTCACCGTCCTTGTCGGACCCCTTGGGGTTCGGGTTGTCCTCCTCGGTGAACTGATGCTCCTTCAACTCCTCGGGGAGTTTCTGCTTCGCACCCTTACCGAACTGGGACTTGGCACGAATAGCACCACAGACCTTCTCGGCAGTTTCCTTATCGCCGTACCGCTCCATCTGATCAGCGATGCACTCGTCCCACGGGTACTTCTCGCCGAGCTTCATGCGCTCGATGGGTAGGAGGTCGGAGGCTTCTTTATTGCCCCACTCTTTGTCGTAATAGGCTTGGTCTGCCATTAGGTCTGCGAGTCCCTTCAGCATGGCTTTCGCATCCTTCTTGGGGTCGCCAGTGAACTCCCCACGGTGCTCTATAGTGCCATGAGAGGACTTTCCAGAGATGTCCCACCACCCGTCATTGGCGGTGTAGTGGCTTCCATTCAGCCATATTTGGACCACCCCCCCACGACCCTCCAGAGGATCAATGAGCAGGCTCACTTGGTTCCGCTTACGGTCAAAGGAACCCTTCCCCCGTGGAGCGAATCCGTGAGGCTTGAGTGCCCGTGTCATCTCTGATTTAGTGAGGAGGGGGCGCACCATCTGGCCGAAATACTCGTCAGAGCCTTCTTCCAGTGAAGCAGCAACCTTAGCTTGCTCTGCACTCCTCATTTCGATGGGAAGCAAATCGGAGGCTTCACGCAACTGGGCAGCTTCGGCCTTCTGGCGATCTGCTTCGGCTTGTGCTTCGGCAGCCTGTGCCTCGGCTTGGAGCTTCTCGGCTTCCAACTCGGATGCCCATACCAGTGTGCCCGGCTCTTGGGTCTTGGTCTGGCACTTGTTCGTACAACTTCCTCCGCACGCACAGTTAGCCCCGCACGCAGTTTTCTTGGCAGAGGCACGCATCTGGCGGCCCTTACGCTCGGCCCACTCCACCCAGTCACCCCAAGTGCTGACGTAAAGTTCGTCCTCACCTACGTCGTAGACGAGGGTCATGGAGTAGGTGTCACCTGTGTTCAGGTAAGTCATGGCGGGATCACCGTCGTAGTCGCCTTCCTCAAAGACGGCTTCCACTCCGTGGGTTCCCAAAATCTTGTCGGCATCGCGCATGGCCTTTTCGACCCGACGCGCTCCGCCTGCGGAGTTCAGTTGACGAGCCAATGCTTCAAGGTCTTCGTCACCTTCCAGCATGTTGCCCCCAATCTCCTCCAGTTCATCCGCAGTGATCTTCTTGCGGGGGCCGAAAGCGACTCGGGAAGCCTTCCTGTTGTGCCGCAAGAAACTCATCAGTTCCTTCTCGGCAGTGCCGGGACGCATCTCGTCGTATTGTTGGAACCACTGAACCGCATCACCCTCCCCCTCGGTGTCGAACAACTCCAACTCATAGACGATGTCGTCCTCTCCTTCGTGGCGGTCCACGCGCCAGTGGGGGTTCACTTTGATGGCCTCGCGAGTGAGTTTCCGGTCCTCCTTCACCGAAGCCATCTTGCGCTCAAGCGGAAGACGTTGGAAGGCTTCCTTGTTCTTGTCCTTCACTACGTCCTGATGCTCGTCGTTGTTCTCTTTCCACTCCTTGCCCGCCTCGGGATTGCCGCCTTTTGCAAGGTACTCGGCCATTTCCTCGGCAGACATCTCCTTCCCTTCGGGAAACTTAGCGAGCTTGGGGGCATGTTCGATGGGAAGTCGCATTGTAAAACTCCTGTTCCCCCAGTCAGAGGGATAGACGAGCTACCGTTTCGCTACGCGAAAACGTCGTAGCCTACGGTGCCGGTGACGGTAGCACCCGCCTGAATGGTGAAACCCACGGTGGTCTTGTTGGTTACGCGGAAGGGGGCAAAGATGTCCCCAGTGACTTGAACCCGGTAGTTCGTGTCCCCGAAGGCTTCAGAGAAAGTGACGCTCTTGGAGGTCTCGGCGGCAAAAACAAGGCTTCCATTGACGGATGAAGTAAGTGACAAAATAGTCTCCACAGTGCTCATCGCCGAAGAGATGTCAGTGGTGACGCTCTGCGGAATCTGGGTGTAGGGGGAAAGGACGAAGCCGTAGGGGTCTTGAATATCCCGAACCGAAATCGTCCCTTGGGAGTCCGACACAATCGTGAAGACATAGATGTCTGGGGAAGTGCCGGAACGATAAGTGAACTCCGCCTGTGCAAGAGAGGCAGCCATTATGCGACTCCACTGGTTTCAAGGCCCATGCCTCGGAGCACATCGTCCAAATCCTGAAGACCTTTTGCGTCCTTAGTCCAGAGGATCACATGATCAAACTCCGGCTTGATGCCCAAATCCCCAATCGGGGTGACCTTCCCCAGCTTCATACGGCCATCGCGGAAGGCCCGAAACAACCCGGGTAGGTTGCGAGACTCCCGACCGTGGCCCCGGTAAACAGTAAGACGGTGGTGGGGGGTGGCCCGTTCCTCCAACCACATGGCCGCCACTCGTTTAGCCATGGCTACCCGGTGGACGGAAGGCTTATCAGTGCCTGTCTTGCTCATTGGTTGCTCTCCCAAAGCTCACCAATGAATGTCGATAGAGGGTTTACCGGAAGGACCGTCAGTTGATGACGTAGATGACCGCTTCATTCCATTGAGAGCGTTGGGTCTCCTTGAGGATGTTGAGGTTCCCCGCAACATGCTCAAAGACGCGGACATACTGATCCATATCCCTCATCTTCTTGAGGCGTTCTATGGTCCGAAAGAAACGATGGCGCACAAAGCCTTGGGTGACCCCCATTCGCTTTGCGACTTCACTTTGACAAGTAGTTTCCACCATGCCGATCATGATCCTAATGTCCTTCGGGTCGGTGAGGACCCCGCGCAGATCTTGTTCCATGAGCCAGAGGTCATGGGTAGGCATGTCGATCAAATAACGTAGCCGAGAGGCGGCCCGTTGGAGGCGGTAGCACACAGTGGGTTGGCTGATGTTGAACATCTCTGCGATGGTGGTCTGGCGCAGCCGCTGAAAGAAGTAGAGTTCTACAAAATCCGCCTCGCGGGGCGGGATCTGGTCCAACACCTCTCGTACCTGCTCCAACTCCAGCATACTCTCTTCAGAGAGGGTCTCGGTGGTGGAAGGGTAAGCAGAAAGACCGTCCTCGTTGGAGAAGATTCTCTCCATATCCGAAGGGTCAAGTACGATATGGGAACACCAGTAGTTACTCATTGTCATCCTGTGGGCGGAGCATAAAGCGCGGCATCTTACGGAGAGCACGCAGTGAGCGCAGTTCTACTAAAACTGTCGCAGACTCCCCGCCTACCCCAACTACCACACCCTGTAGTCCGATGAAAGAACCTTCGCACACGCGAACCTTCATACCTTCTTTCATTTCCACCCCCACCAACTCCCCCAGCCTCTTTTTGAGGTCTTCGACAGCTTCGTCAGAAATCGTATCAAGAGGTTGGAGGTGGTCGCGGGTGTGGCGCGAAAGGAACCTTTTTATGTAAGGGGTGTTGGTGAGATCCCGCCGGGCGTAGTCCTCAATCCCTGCACCGATGAAGGCGTAGCCCTCCATAACCGAAAACAGAGAGCGGTTACCCCCGTAGGTATAGGTCAAATAGGGGACGAAAACGGGGTGGGTGGAATCCAAATCCCCATAATCCCGCATGATCTCTTCTAAGAGACCCTCCTCCGCCACCCGTTCCCCTTGGGGCGTCAGTTCGACAATCAACCATGCAGTCTCGTCACGCCGATCCATCCTTTACCAGCCTGCACAGGTGATGGCGCACCAGTTCACGGAAAGCAACAGAGGAGAGAGTTTGACGGGAGAAAGAACCCTCTTGGGTAGGTTGGGGTCCACGCGCAACAGCCCGAGGGTCCACCCACACCCCGTTTGCAGTAGTTTTAGCTGTTGACGTTTGTGAAGCATGTCCGACTTTACCCACCGAGTCAGATGTGGTGGTCCCAGTCTTAGCAGAAACCGGTGAACCGGTGGAAGCCGAATGATCTCGGGCAGGTGGGAGAGTAAGGGGCGCGGCCGATGGGGGGGTGATAGAAGCCCCGAAAAGATGGTGGGCTGTTGCCGTGTCAAGAATGAGAGTATGAGGGGTAGGGCGGTGGGGAGGGGCCGCAAAACGCATCGCCACATTAAGCAGGGAAGAACCCTGTTCTGCGATAGTTTGAAGGCGAGAACCTTCCCATTTAGAAGGGATAGAAGCCACTCCAAGATGAACTTGGTAGGCCAACAGAGCAGCCTCGGCCACTCTCTCATAAGCCACAGAGGGGCTTACCTCCACCGAGAGTCGCGCAGCTACCTCGATGGCTTTTTCTAAGTCGGACCCAATATGGCCCAACAACTCTAAAATAGTCCCGTTGGATTCCAGATGGAGATAGGAGGCCGCAGCTTGGCGAGTGAGAGGGCCGCCCATAGAAGCCCCCTCCAACATCTTGAGGGCATCACGGATGTGAGATCCCGATTGCTCGGCGATCAGGGTGAGAGCTTCCTCCTCCCGTTCAATGCCTTCTTCGTCGCAGATGTAGGAGAGTCGCTTCGCAATCGCCTCCAGAGAGGCCGAGCGAATCACGAACGCCGGAGCACATCGAGAAAAGATGGTCCCCACCATCTTTTCGGGTTCGGTGGTGCAAAAGATACAGACCAGTCGCTTATCCTCGGACCCAAGGACATTGTCTTCCATGGGTTTAAGCAACGCATCAAGAGCCTGTTTAGAGAGGCGGTGGCTCTCATCGAACAGATAGATGCGCCGTTTCCCTGACACCGTGGAGTATTGAACGTCCTCAATGATCCGAGCGAGGTCGCCCTTACCACTACGGGTAGCCGCATCAAGCTCCTCAAAACATTCATGGGTGCCGCCATCCAGAAAAGTGCGGCAAGAAACGCACTGGTCGCAAGGGGCACCCTCCTGTGGTTTCTCACACAGGAGGGCACGCGCAAGGATGCGGCCGAGGGTGGTCTTTCCCGAGCCGTGTTGCCCGCAAAAGACATACGACTGGTGGAACCCTCGGCCCTCCCTCACATACTGCCGAAGCACCTCAACGGTGGCTTCCTGCCCCAACACAGATCCGTAAGTCTGTGGGCGATAGCGGGTATCAAGGGCCATGGGGTTTTATTCTTCCTCACCCAACAGATCGTCAAGGAGGTCTGCGGAAGGAATGGGAGCCTCCTCCTGTGAGGTTTCGTCTGGCGCACCAAACATGTCCTCGACGGGGGAGCTTTCGTCTTCTTCTTCCTCCTTCGGGAACCACATGCCATAGCGTTCCACGTTCTCCCGGAAGGCCATGATGTCAGGGCGAGCCACCGTACACTTGAGGTCCCCACTCTTAGGGTCTTCTTCACACCGACAGGCGGTGAGCAAGTGGTCCAAGAGAGCTTCGCGCTGCTTGGAGGTCAACTCATGTTCCCACTGGTCGGCAGCCAACTCCAAGACAAACTTGTAGTCAGTGTTCCCGATGGCATTGGCGATAGCCGCCACCTTCTTAGAGTTGCCGAGGACTACCTGCCCCCCACTCTTTCCGGCCTTCTCGCGAAAGACAGCGACGATTTCGTCACACACCAGCGCGAGGTCAGGGTGGTTTTGCCCGATCAACTCCTTGAGTTGGGCGTGGATTTCGTCGTTTGCTTTCCAGAACTCAACAGCCATGTGAGTCTCCATTGAAGGGGGTGAATGTATCCTCCACTCTTACCCGAGTGGAAAGGAGGGGAACCCCCCGTAAGAGGGGAAAGAGATCAGGGAGTGATGCCCAAGGCCCGCTGAAGCGCAGGGGTGCCCCCACGTTCCCACACCTCTCCGGGATCTTTACCCCCTCGGTATTCCACGCACTGCGCCCGCAGTCCGGCATGAACCAATCTCTCTACCACCCCCCAGACCCGGCGACCGGTATCGGGATGGGTGTAGCCGTGGGTCATCTTCTGTCCTGTCTCGTCCATGTCAAAGACCACATGAACCACCGCATGAGGTCGGAGAAATCGTTGAAGGAAAGTCAGTTGGTTCCGGGTGAGTTTGGCCCCCCCACAGGAGAGGACCGCATCCGAAGGGGGGACAGCATGGCCCACGGCGAGATCAAAGACTCCCTCCACCAACCACACATCGCCGCCATCCCAAATCCGAGAGAGGGCGGAAGGGGTCATCCCCATGAAGACAGGGGACCACGCCGACTCCGGGAGAAAGTGTTTCTTCACTTCCTTCTCCCCACCCCAGCGACGGAACTCAACCCCCAGCACCCGTCCGCGAGGACTCCACAAAGGGAAGGAAAGCCACCCCTCCATACGCCCCCCACATTCACCATGTCGGTGTTGAAAGACCCTTTCCGGTGCCGCAGCTTCTGGGGATCGCCAGACGCCTACGCGCATCTCTTCCATGAGGGCATAAGGCAGGCCGCGCCCCAACACATACCCTTCAGCACTCTCGGGAAGGAAACTGCTGGCGTCCAGCACGGCGTTGGTCAACCACTCTCTCATGGAAGAGGAGTACCGATCCAGCGGGTGGTTCCACCCCCCGGGGGGATCACCCCGCTTCTGTTCCTTCCAACCGCGCCTTGTGTCGTGCCCGTGCGTTTTTGTTAGAACAGTTCCGAGAGCAGTAGATGGAGGTGGGGCGAGAAGACTGGTTGCAACCCCCCCATGCACATGAAGCCGACGACTGGCCCCCGGGGAAGGCAAGCACCTTACGTCGCCCCGTAGCCTTAGCTTCGGCCTTGGCACGGGCTTCTTCCACACGACGGATCTCCTCCTCCAAACGCAAAGCTCTCTCGCGCTCCAAACGCCTAAGCCTCTCGTCGGCCAAAGCCTTTTCAGCCGCTTGGTGTTCCGCCATTAGACGGTTGGTGTAGTCCACCGCTGGCTGCCCCATCACCCGATAGCCGCAACACCTACAGTGGAAGACGGCACAGTGGGGGAAGGGGCGACCAGATACTGTCCGATCTTGGTAGAGGTCGGTATCCGTGGACGCACACTTGGGGCAAACCGGAAGAAACTTAGCCATTCCTCAACCCTCTCCTTTAAGGACCACAACCCCTCGGGATGGGTTGTGGACAATAGCCCCCACAAACCCCTCTCCGAACAGGTAAACGGTTCCTACATATTCTCTGTCGGGGACCAGCACTCCCCACGAAGGAGGTAGCCATGAGACCGGCACCCGTTCCATGTCGGGGGCCACTCCAATATCGAAACTCTCCCCATACAGAAGGGTAGGTTCCGGGAGTCCGTAGTATTCAAGATGTGCGAGACCAGCGGCGATGCCGTCCGGAGTAGGTTCCACGACGTTGCCCCATTCTCGGTCGCTGCCTTCTCGCGCAATCTCCGCGATGAGATCCCCGTAAAGATCTTGTGCTCCAATCTGCCGCACGGCCACCCGCAGGAAACCAGTCTCAAAAGCTCTTTCCACCCACAGCAAACTTCGACTGGAGGTGATGAGAAAAGGCCCGGCGTTGGGGTCCGGAGACACCGGAACATTATCAAGCATCAAAGGTCGCTTGGCTCCGTGGGGGATCACGCAGAGAAGGTTGGGGTTCATCCGAAGATCCTCTCCCACCACGACTTCCGGACAGGCTCGGGGTGCGCGGGGAGAGAGGGAGGGGAGCGTAAGGCTTCCTCCATCACCCGTTCAATAAGAGACTGTGCATAAGCCGCGTCTTCCTCGGTGTCAGCCCACAAAACCACTCCCCCCATGGCTCCCACCATAGTGCTGTGGGGCATGAGAGGCTCGTCGGGCCTTTCGCCGAGAACCCACATAAGCGCGGCCACATCCGGGAAATCCCGAGCAATCTCATGCAAGGGCGCTTCAGAAAAGAAGGACCGATACTCCTCTTTGATGTCAGCAACTTCGGCGGAGGGCCACTCCCCCTTAGAGGAGAAGCGAGAACGCAGAATCCTCTTCACATGCCGAAACTGGGCTTGCTTGAGTTTCTGGCGGATTTCGCTCCTCTCCCTCATAGGGGTGATCCTCCGACCTTGCGGAAATCGGCGGCACCGTTCTTCTTCCGAATCCGGTACGAAGTGGTAGCTGCTTCCACCAAAGCAGGGTTGTGTGAGACAGCCAAAATATCCAAACCCATCCGTTCGCAAAGCAACGCAAGGAACTTACCCACGCGAGGCACATAGTGTTCGGCGACGGCCCCCAAAGACTCGTCGAGCAACAGAAGGGGTCTCAAACCACGCCGATTCAGAACCACCACGCGGAGCAACACCGATTGGACGGTAGCAACGGAACCCCCATAGGCTTCCGTGCTCGCACCCTCTGTCACGGTGCCATCAGGTTCTTTCTGGACTGTGAGGAGATCTACAGACACCTTCCCTCGTTGGATGTCGATCTCGGAACGCACCGAGAGGTCCAGATCATCAAAGATGGCTTGAAGCCCCTCCGACAACAGCGACTCGACGATCTGGGCGTTGTCTACGACCTCCCGATCAATCAAGACCCGGAACAGATCCGCCACGCGATCCAACACCTCACCCTCCACCTCCAGACCTTCAATCCGAGTGCGAGAGTCGGTGAGGCTCTGCTGGGCCGCATCACGCAACGCACCAACCCGGGAGAGGTTGGTGCGGAAGTGTTCCAACGCGGGGGTTAGCTTCTCCACACGATGACCGTGTAGTAGGCGTTGGCCTCCGCATCCTCGCCGCCTTCGTCCTCATGGACAAAGGAAACATAGCCCCCTCGCTCTCGCACATGAACCGAGAGGTCTACCGAAGCGAGGTTGAAAAGTTCCGAGATCGACTTGATGTAACCGTAGTCGAGAGAGAAAGCGGTCGAACCCAACCCCTCCTGTGAGGACTGGATCATAGGGTAAGAGTCCGCCCCGCCAGCAGCCGAGGGCATCGAGAGGACGAGTCCCCCGTCTTCTGACCGGAACTCCACCCCATCATGGCCCTTGGGCGCACTGGCGAGCAGAACGTCAAGGGCACGGTTGAACTCTGCGACGTTAAGAGCAAGCGAGACGCCGGTATCCTCGGGGCTGATGTCGAGCTTGGGCATCTCCGCTGTAGGCCGGGAAACTCCGACGTAGGAACCATCGGGACGCATGAACAACGCACACGCACCTCCCCCCGCACCGGCAGGACGACTGGCTTCCTGCACCTCTACCTCATTCTCCTCGGTGTACTTATCGGAAAGGAACTTGAGGACCATCCCCAGATCCTTTCCGGGAACCCGAAGATTCAAAGACGGCAGGCTTCGTACCGTAACCGAAGAAACAGCCCTTCGATTGGTGGCTTGCAACACCCCGGACCTCGCTTCCGTCTGACAGATCTCCGGGCGGCTGGTGTCGTCGGTACTCACAAAGCTCTTGCTCAAGTTCAACGCCCGGTAAAGGACATCGGGAGCGATCTTCCCGATGGTCTTAGCCTCACTCAAGAGGCCATCCCAGTAGGGGAAACGCGAGGCATCGAGAGAGCGCAGCTTAATCTTGCTGCGAGGTCCCTTGGCAGTCACCTCACCGCTCTCGCCCAACTTCAGAGACAGCACCCCATCTCCCACAGAGGACACCCACTTGTCGAGCCGCCACGCCTCGACCGTAAAGGCACCGTCCTCTCCTTCCACCGTAGCCCGCAAAGGGGTGCGGCTGAAGACACGCATATCATAGGACAGCATCTCTACCTCCCCCTCCATCACCCGGAACAGGTAATGAGAAGAAAGGTCAGAAGCGGACCCGACGGTAAGGGAAGAAACTTTGAGTGCTTCCTCCAGATCAGACTTGGCGATAGCGATGTTCATGTGGGGTTCTCCATGTAAGGGGTAAGAGCAGTTTGGGCGGCGTCGAGGTCGGCCTCAAAAGAGGCCACGGCCTTTTCATACGCCGCAGTAAGAGCGGCCAAAGTGGTATCCAAAGTGGCGGGGTCGAGCTTCTTCTCCCGAATCTCTCGCCCCACCTCGGCCAAAGCCTTCTCCGCTGCTTCTTTACGACCAGCAATACGCTGGCTCTCCGAGTTCAAACGGTCGCGCCGTGACAGGGCTTTCTTGAGCCGATCATCCAGTTCACTCATTGGATTCCTCCTTGATGGGATGGAGTACCCACCCCGATGAGAGAGCCACCCCCCCTCACTCCAAAGTGAAGTCCACAAAACCCCCGGGACCGGGAGCAGTGAGTTCGGCGATCTCGTTTTTCTTGCTTCGCTTCCGAGCGTTGGCGGCCCGCTGTACTTGCCGAGCCTCACACACTGGCTCATAGTCGCAGAACCTACACCCCTTGGCGGTGGGGTTGGGATCAAACTGGTGATCCCCCATCCCCTTCTTAGCCAAGAGTGCTCGTTGTGCGAGACCCTTGAGGTCCTCCTCATCGAACTCCACCCACTCCACTCCGCTCTCCACCTGCTCTACACCGTCCGAATCCCGGGTGGTTTTACCGTGGGGGAAGCGGTACCAAACATAAGCGAGGCGGGCAGGGAGTTCCCGATAAGACAGCTTAAAGAGCAACGCATACCACCTCAACTGGTCCGGGTCGGTGTACTTCATCTTATGGGCGGTGTTTTTGCCGTCGATAATGGTGACTCCGGTATCATCCCGCCGGATGATCGTGTCAGCCCGACCACCGATAGGGTTTTCCGTGTCCACCCACCCCACAAGGTCTACTTCGGCCTTAGCGTAGGGGCCGAGGAACCGATGAGCTTTCATGGTCTGAAGGAACCCGACGGCTCCGTCGCGACAGATCTCAAGCATCTCGGCTCGGGACATCCGCGCTTCACTGTAGTTAATGGTGTTCCACGGCTTCGATTCTTGTCGATAAAAGGCTTTTTCAGCCAGATCCAGCATCTTCTGGGAGAGGTCCGCCGGGTTGCGGTACAACTCCTCGTTATACATCTTCTCTACTGCGTCCTGAATCGCGATGCCCATCACCGCATGGTGTCGAGATGAGGTGCTCGGATTAGGTTTGGGTTTCCCCGGGCCGTGGCCACAATCCACACCGTCCCATCCCTTGGTCCACAAGAACTTCTGGGGGCACGCCTCGTACATGGCGAGGTGGCTCCAATAGAGGGTGCTGGTGGGGTTCATAGTTGGCTCCGATAAAGTGTGTTCCACTCATACCGGACAAACCCCAAACACAAACCCCCTCCCCGAAGAAGGTTACGGGCACGTTCGCGGATTTCATTCGGAACATCCTCCATTCCCGCGATGGAGTCCACAAGGGTTTCCCCGCCCCCCTTCGGTTGAAGGGCATACGGATCGCGGTGACAAACGAGTCCATCTCCACTCTACTCCCCGAAGTAGTCAAAGATGTCTGGCCCCGATTCCACCGCCGCCTTCTGCCGGGTAGGTTTGGCTGCAACTTCTAAATCAAGGTAAAGGGTAGGGACTTCCAAAAGGAGTGGCTCTGTAGCCTCCCTCTCCGGGCGATTCCGCACCCCATACAAGAGAGTGGCGGGGACGCGCTCTACCTCAAAGGCAAGCCTCCACACGCGCCCGAGCTTGGCAGTGTGTACCACCGTGGCGATACGGTGGTAGGCCAACGCATGGGCCTTGACTGCCCGCACAAAGTCTTCAACTTCGGGGCTGTCGGTTCCATAGAAGATTCGGAGATGGGCAGAAGTGATACCGCTTTTGTGGTTCGCCCCATTGACGGGAAAAGTGAAGAAGAGGGTTCCATGCGCCTTCAAAAGTTCAACGACCCCCGCCGCCAAGATGCGGGAAGGGTACCCATACCCGTCAATGTCCACTACATCATAGGTGTGGCCACTGGCGAGTTCAGCGTGCGTGACATGCCAGTCATTTCCATCAGCATGAGTCCGAGAAGTAACCTTCCCGTAGGTCTCATACACTCCTGTGCAGTAGCCGTGGCCGCCGTAGACCTCGTAGATCGAGAGATCGGACTTACCTTCAAGTACCGTTTCAATCTGAACCCGCTTCCCTTCGGGGTGGTGTTTGTTCTCCCGGCCATCTGCCTGTTGCCATTCAATGTAGTAGTGTTTGGCACTGGAACGAGTCACCCCAAACACAGCGACTGCCGTGCGAACGGTGCCCCCCTCATTGAAGTGCTGCCTCATCTTTGCGGTGATCTCATTCATCCCTAAACCCTCTCCAAGTAGGCCAACGCCCGCTCGCGGATTTCATTCGGAACATCCTCCATTCCCGCAATCGAGGCCACAAGCGTTTCCCCGCCCTCCTTCGGTTGAAGGGCATCCCGGATGGCGGTGACAAACGAATCCATCTCCACCTGTCGCTTCACTTGCCTTGCTCGCCCCTCAACGTCGAACACCTCTTCTGGCGGCCCCACGTTGAGCGGACGAACCTCAACCTCAACCCCTTTGCTGGTGCATCGAAGCACCGCCGCAGAAGGGATGCGATCCATGTTGTCCTGCGAGAGTGCTCCTCGGGTCAGGCTTCCGATGTTGACGAACTGCTTGCCCCCGATCTCCTTGACCCCTTGGTCCTTGTGCCAGTGTCCGAACAAATAGACATCGGGTGCCGTGTCCACGAGATCGCCGTACTTGATGATGTCTTCCCCTTCAAACATGGTGCCTCCCTTCTGGGAAGCCAGCACATGGGCAACGCAGATCAGGATGTCCTCGTCGCCCTTCTCAATAGAGGTGAACCTCTCCATGTCGTAGGAGGTGCCGTGGTACGGAACGCCCACCACCCGCACAGTCACCCCGTCGTGGGTGAACACCGCCTCGTGCTCGTCATAGAGCCGCTTGTAGACTCCGGTGGAGTACAGCACCCCCAGAGGCTGCTGGGGGAGAAAGGCGTAGTCGCCGTATACCGAGTCGTGATTGCCCGGTGTGCAGTAGACGGGACACGGGTAGTTACTATGGTGGTCGGCTGTTCGGTGAACCAACGCATGGCTGTTCCGACCGGGGGACTTGATGTGAAAGAAGTCTCCGCCATCGAGGATAGCGGCAGCGTTGACCTCACGGGCGAGATCACGCACCTGACCCAGCTTGTCAAACACCGTGTCCGCCCACTCGTCAGTACGGCTGGAAGGTGCGCGGTCTGACAGATGAACGTCGGTACGCCAGACAAGATTGATGGTCATTGGTTCTCCCCTTCATATTGAAGCTGGTGTTCCAGATCAGAAAGCAGGAGTAAGGTGCTAATACGCACCCTCAACGGGGCGTCCTCCACCCGTTTGACCATGTCGTGAGCCGACTTGGGCTGGGCGTCCACAACATACAAACCCCACTTTCCTTTACGGTGCCAAAACAGAAGCGCATGGCGACCATCAAGCTCCAGTGAAGCGGCTCGTCCTCGGTATCGAGCAACTAAACCCTTCTCCCCATCCCTCAAGGCTCCGGTCACCCCCCCATACTTTTCAGCCAAACTCTGTTGAAGGGCATCTATGCGGGCAAAGCCTTCTTCAATACGCGCAAAGTATTGGGGGGTCTCATAGTCAAACATCCTCATGGTCCTCCCACCCCTTCCCCAAAGAGAGCAAAGAGATCACCGTCATCGAGAAAGTCGGCGGAGGACTCCTCCCCCTTTTCTCCCACAAAAGCCTCCAACTCGTCGTCAGACATCTCCTTGATCTTGCGTCGAGCCAGTTTGAGAAGCTCATCCCGCCGAATCACCGGAACAGCCTCCGTGACGAGGATACCGGGAAGAGCCACCCACACCGTAGCCTGTCGTCCAGTACGAGTAGGGCGGTTAAAACCGGAGGTCTCCACCGCCCCCATCTTCATCAGATTAAGTCGGCAGCGCCGCACCGCGTTCTGGCCGATGGAGGTCTCCTGTAAAACCTCGTCATCCGTAGCTCCGTGCGCCCCCTTGGAGAGCAAGAGATCGTAGTACCGTTTCCGTTCTACGGCGGCATCCTTCTTGGCTTCCTTGTAGGCGAGGATGCTATTCAGTTCGGTCTGTTTCATGGGTGGCCCCCTTCATGGAGAGTGTTGCAGGTGGGGCAGATGCCGCGCTCACCCAGCAACTGGGTGACTTCGCTTTCAGCCTCGGCCAACTCACCAAGAATCCTTTGACCCGCTTCCTCTACGGACCCCACCAAAGCAAAGGCCTCCCGCTGTCGGGAGAGCAACGCAGCCACCGCCTCGATCTTGCGGGGGAGGGCTTCAACCTTTGCGGTATCCATCAAGGCGGGAGCAAACTCGGCATAGTGGCCCGCTGCTTGGGCGGCTCGCACATAGCGACCATGCAAAGCCTGATGTTCTCGGAGAGAGTCGCGTTGGGCCATGACCTCCTCGGAGGGGGGGATAGCCACCCCCA
>Ga0098052_1000163_pt1 | contig 39674 bp, 67 predicted proteins | sample 15_taG_FD_81591 | JGI IMG/M metagenome (GOLD analysis project Ga0098052, IMG submission 81591) | Marine viral communities from the Subarctic Pacific Ocean - 15_ETSP_OMZ_AT15312 metaG | ecosystem: Environmental > Aquatic > Marine > Oceanic | place: Pacific Ocean | collected 2015-01-18
AAAGGTTGCGCTGTCGGTTTGGCACGAGCCGATGGAGCGTGTCCAGCTCATCGCCTACTGGAACGACAGCAAGTGCGATGACATCGTCGAGAGAATACTTGGCGGTGAAATTGTCGACGTCAGTATGGGATGCAAGGTTCCGTACGATGAGTGCACCTACTGCGGGAACAGGGCCAAGAGCCGTGCTCAGTACTGCGACCACCTCAAGCACGACATGCGCAAGCTTATGCCTAATGGTGTCCGTGTTGCTGCCAGAAACTGGTACCCAAAGTTCTTTGACATAAGTAGGGTGCTTCGCGGCGCAGAGAAGTGTAGTAAGTTCCTGATGCCCGTTGGGGTATCATTCAGGAGGTCATCGATTAAAGTGGCTTCGGAAGAAACGGATCTATCGGCGATGGGAAGCGCAGAGCTCTTCGATAAGGTTGCCTCTGTGACTGGGCTAGAGATCCCGGCGAAGATCGCTGAAGTCAAAGAGGCGGACATAGAAAAAAATGTCCCATCCAACCTCACTGAAAAAGAACTCGAGCCGGCCGGAAAGATTCTGGATGGCATGGGCTGCCTTCGACGAAGTGAGCCAGACATTCCAAAGGACCTGCTGAATAGGATGGCCTCCGGGCACCCGCTCAAGTCCGTGTTGGCTACCTTGCTTGGCGTTGGCGTTATGCCCAAGCCCCACGAATTCCAACGGATCATCTTGGTTTCCATTGGAAGAAGAAGAGAAGCGGATGACCTCGACGAGAAGGGCCATGTGTTTGACGAGCATGCGCCTCCTCCAGATGGGCACGACTCCTCCATGGTTCGGTGCGGCCCTTCCGATATCTCTTCTCCTATAGCCAAGATGCTCGAGCCAATATTGTCTGGCAGGTCTGCTGTTCAGCCGGCGCTAGCTAGACGAGCTATTGTGATCATCAAGAGGGCCGAGGCCGGCATTCCGGTCATAGACCTGGAGGAGCGGCGGCGAAAGCCGGTAAGCATGGGCGCAATGATGCTCGGCCTTGCTGCTCTTCACGGAGCATTTAAGCGCCACGCAAGCACTCAGGGCCTGGCCCAAATTGGTGCGGCGGCTCGTAAAAATCCTGTTATATTCGCCCTCCTTGCGTCACTTGGAGTTGGTGCGGTTGAGGCGCACAGGCAGATCGCACTCACCGGAGCCGTTCCATTCAACCAGGAAAAAACCGCCGGCCTTGGATTGATGCCGACCCTTCTCGGTCTTCCCGCAGCTTATGTATACTCGGACCTACAAGAGGCGAAACGCCGACGCGGAGAGCGACTAACCTGGATGCAAGACTTCGTTAGAAAAAACCCAGACTTTACTGGTCTTGGGTGGATTTTGGGAGCGCCTGCTGTGTATGCTTCGGCGACCAGGGGCCTTGGGAAGGGGCTGTCCATGTTCAAGGGAGCCTCTCTTGCAGACACGGCGCTTACTTACGGTATGTTCCAAAAACATCTCATGCCGCTTGCGGTTACTGGCGCAGCCGCAGACTTGCTTATCGGAAACGCTTTGATAAAACTTCTTGCCGGCAATAAGAGTAAGTCGGTGGGACCGAGACTTTAAGTCTCGAGTTCCGAGACATCCTTGAAGGGAAAGAATACAATGCCGACGATTGCTCAGCTTCACGAAATGTTCGACCTTGACATACAGAAGGTTGCAGGAGAAGAAACCACCGATGGCGAGGTCACTGAGGCCAGTGTTTCGCCAGAAGAGGAGCTTGCGGAGGCACTTGGGCTTCCCAAGACCGCTTACATCAATGACCCCCGGAGTAGTGACATGAAGAGTCTCGCAGAAATCTATAACCACACCGTCTCGCTCGAGAAGCAGGCTCACGTCCGGGCCGTTGAAAACAACGACCACCTCGAGAAGATCGCGGAGCAGATGGCCTACGAAGAGATCGAGATGAAGAAGCTCGCCTCTGAGTACGACGCGGCTGGCCGCATCATGGCTCGTGGCTTTATGGACGAGTTCCAGAAGCTGGCCCTCGAGGTCGAGGAGATCATGGGCGAGGGAACCCCGGCGCAGGTCGAGAGCGATCTCAAGACCGGCCCTGCCGATCCGACTGCTGGCCCCGGCCCGAGGTCTGAGAACAAGATCGAGGACGTCGGCGACGAAGTCGGAAGCCTCGGCAAGGCTAAGGCCCTGGTTGGCGCTCCCGGCGCCGTCGAGGGTGGCAAAGTGATGACCGTTCGCGACGCTTTTAGCGCGCCCGCCTAAGGAGAGAAAATGTCGAGTCTCGCAGAAATTTATCAGAGCGTTGTTCACGCTGAGCAGGCCCAGCTCGAGAAGCAGGCCCAGGTTGGCGGAGAGCAGGACCTCGTGAAGGTCGCAGCCCACTACGACGAGCTTGGTCGCGCCATGGCGCGGGCATACGTCTCCGACATCATCAAGACTGCCCTGGACGAGAGCGGAGAAGCTGCCGAAGAGGCCGCTGCCGAAGCTCCCGCCGAGGAGTCTGAGGAAGAGGAACTCGCGCGCCGTAAGGCTGAAATTCTTGCCAAGCTTCAGGCCGCTCAGGCCGCCGAAGGTGCAGGCGCCGCCCCAGAAGAAGCCGCAATGGCCTAGGAGGTCTGAATGACCGCCCGTGTCGAGACATCGACATACGATGAGGTTGTAGCTGACCTTCTGGAGCTTGGAGGTGCCAAGCCAATGGAGAAGCGCGCGTCCAGTCCGTTGGATGCATTCGACCTTGACGGCAATCTTGAGTTTGCTGCTCTTCTAAAGAGCGCGGCAGACGAGCTTGTGGTTGAAAGCCCTGTGGTTCACGAGAAGGTGAGCCGCGACGTTGCTGACGTAGAGAAGGTTGCAGAAGACGAGATCTTGAAGATCGCGAGAGCTGCTGTCCTTCGCCAAACGCTTGTTGAGATGGCCGGAGCCCTTTCCGGGGAAGAGTCCGGCCTAGATAAGCGCGCGTCAGTTCTTGGGCATGGCCTCATAGAAGGCCACAAGCCAGAAGAGATTGTTTCGTTTGTCGCTGGCATCGACAAGGAGGCGGCCTCTGCCCCTGCCCCTACCCCTGCCCCTACCCCTGCTGCCCCAACATCCTCTGCCGGAGCTGGGCTTGGAGCAGGGGTAAGGAGGGGTCTTTCTACTGTCGGTGAGTTGCTTAATCCAGTGACCGCCGCGGAGAGTTACGGTCTTGTGGGTGGCCCGGGACAGGCCGCCCCGGGACAGGCCGCCCCGGGACAGGCCGCCCCTCCTGGCGGACAGGGCGTAAGGTCTGACAACATATATACAGCGTATGCAGCGCCATTCCAGGCTGCTGGCCAGGTTGGCGCTGCCGGCCTCACGGCTGCTGGCGGCGTCGCTCTGCCGGCAGCCATGGCCTACGGGGCGTGGAACCGAGGCTTCCGAGATCTACCGTCTGGCCCTACTCCGCTTACTGGCCTGCGCCGTCTTCTCTACCAAACTCCAGGTGAGCGTCTCGCAAGGTCTCAGGGAACTCGCGCAAGGATGGAAGCGAAGGCTGTGGGCTTGGCCGGGAAGGAGAGCCGACGCCTTGAAGGCCTCCGAAACATCGAGCTTGGCAGGGGCGCTGCGGCAAACCGAGTTGCAACTGAGCGAATGATCGACGGAGTCATGCGAGAGGCAGGGATCGGCAGAGCCGAGGCAACCCGCTTGCTTACTGCACAGTCAGCCAGGGCAAACCGGGCTGTTGGCGCTCGCGCACTCCAAACGCTTGGTCTTAGCGAAAGGGCGATCCCAGTTGGGCTTGGCGGATTCCAGGGAGCCATTCCAACCAGGTCGCTTCGAACGGCAGGGAAGGTCGGTCTTGGCGTTGGCGCTGGCGCGCTTATCGGCAAGAAGCTCTTCGGCAAGGACGAGGACGATGACCGCAGGCCTAGAATAGTCCTGTAGCGATGCCGGACATCCTGAGAACCCTCGTATCAGACCCAGAATCTGTTGACGCATTCGTCAGGCAGGGTCGACGTAAAATATACGGTGGCCTTGGGACTGGTTCGATCTTTCTCGACATGGGCGGTGGCCTGCTTGGTGGCAAGGGCTACAAGCAGAAGATGTACGAAAACTTCACTCGTCCGGTGCTTAACGTCGACGAGAGGCTGGGCGCTGGCGCTGTAAAGCACGCTCCCGGCTCTCTCAAGAGACTCTTTCTTAAAAAAGAGTTGTATGATGTTCCGGGCGCTGTTCGTGGTATGTCATTGAAGGCGGAGAGATTGACGCCCTCCTTGACAGAACCTCTCATGAAGACGAAGAATCTGGCCGTACCTTTGGTCGCTGCTATAGGACTTTCAACTTGGTTGGCTAAAAAGCGAAAAGAAAAAGAGCGAGAAAAGCTAATCCAAGAATATTTCGCACAGTTTCAGTAAGATACCGGAGCAATGAACATGGCAAATCACCAAGAGCTACTCAAAGAGGCCGCAGTACGAATCAAGACTCTGACGCTCCAGAATCAGGATGCGGTCGAGAAGCTTGCTGAGTCTGGCTGTCGCAAAGAGGCCGAGAAGGTCGCATGGGAGATGGTCGACAAGGGATTGTCTGAGCCGTACTCCTCAATGACCGACTTTGACTCCAAGGTTGAAGCCATTATGTCCAAGGGTGCAGCGATTGTTCGCGCCGGAATGGACCTTGCCCCAAACATATCCAAAGATTTCGGTACACTGTCGATCGACAAGGTTGCCGGAGCCGACATTGATCCGTTGACTGCATTCGTTCTTTCTGGAGATTGACCCCAGATCGAACTCGACAAGAGGAGTTCTAGATGCCAGTAGTCCCAGTTAATTTCCGGGCCGGTGCTCATTTTCAGCCGCTCGACGACCTTCGGTCCACCTCCAAGGTGGACGTTGCGACCGCCGAAGCCACTCGGATCCAGGACGGAACCTGGGTCTTGCCAACCGGCCTCAAGCCTCTTGGCGCCGCCACCCCCCTCCTCGGCGCCAAGCAAGCGTTCGTTTGCATGAGCGACTTCGACCCCAACGACGTGGTCGGACACCCAGACGCTAGCCGACTCGGTCAGCTCACCCTCCTGGTTGGTCAGCACCGCGGTCGGACTGTCTACTGGCAGCGGGCGGGGGGTCCGGCCGTCGCTCCGGACGCTCAGATGTACGCGCACATCGAACTTGCGTCAGCCGGAACGGTCACTGCTATTACAGCCCTGGCCGGCGCAGACGCAACGACCGTCCTTGCCACCGACTGTGTGCTCGAGTGCACCGGCATCCCTGGAGTTGGAGTGACCCCGACCGATGCCACTGCTCTCATCCTCACTGCTCCCGATGCCAACGGCTTCGTTGAGTACATCACCCTCTAGGCTGGAGTAGTAAATGCCTGTAGTCCCAGTTAATTTCCGTGCCGGATCCGCTTGGCAGCCGCTCGACGACGTCAGGTCGGTCCCCAAGTTCGACGGTGTCGTCGACCAGGTCTCCCTCGCTGGCCGCTCTCAAGATGGCGGCTGGTACGCCTGGACCGGAGCAGGAGTCGCCCTGGCTGGAGCGTTCGGAGGGCCGTCTCTCGGAGCCAAGTCTGCATACGTCTCCATGAGTGACTTCGACGCGAACGACGTGGTCGGTCACCCTGACGCAAGTCGCCTCGGCCAGATGACACTCCTGACCGGACAGCACAGGGGTCGCACCCAGTACTGGATTCGCGCCGGCTCCGCAAATATTACGACTGCCGGCCCAATTGTCGCTGTCTCGGTTGCCCCAACTGTCGGAATGCGCCTCGGCGTAACCCTTGCAGATGGCCCAACCGCAACGGCGATCAACAACGCCATGGGCGCCAACAGCTGCACGGCTGGTGTTGAGGGATGCCTGTTCAGTAACCAGGTCATCGGGGTTCTGCCGGTAGAAGCCGTCGCAATCTGTCTTTCCGCTCCTGACGCCAACGGCTTCATCGAGTACATCACCCTCTAGGCTGGAGTAGTAAATGCCTGTAGTTCCCGTAAATTTTAGGGGTGGCGCTGACTTCCAGCCACTCGACAACGTCAAAGACATAACCAAGTTCGACAGCACAGTGGCGGCTGCCGTGACCAACCGAATTCAGGATGGAACCTGGGTTGTTCACGGACCGAATGGCGTTGTCAGAAACGGTGTCTTCCCGGGTACGCACCTTGGCATCAAGGCCGCGTTCTGTTCGTTCAGCGACCACGATCCCAACGACGTGATCGGCCACCCCGACTCTGGCAGGCTAGAGCAGGTTACGCTCCTGGTTGGTCAGTACCGTGGTCGCACTCGGTATCACCTGTCTCCCGAGGCTACCGGCTCAATCGTTACTGCCGCTGCTCCTGGTGGAGAAAACGCAACAGCAATTGGACCTGGGTCGCTTCTGGGTGTGGTTGGTGTTGATGCTGCTTCGATTGCTCGCATCACTGGAGCCGCTCCGCTCGGAAATGGCGATGCGACGTCTTGCATTGCTGGTGATGGTGTCTTGTTCACCGCTACCGGACTTGCCCAGGCTGAGGCTGTTGCTGTTGCATTGACTGCGCAGAGTGCTACTGATGGAACGATCGAGTACATGATGCTCTAACCGCGATTGCTGGTGATTGAAAACCAGCAACGCATGATTGAGGAGAGAAGAGAATGAGTTCTTTCGACGCTGAAACTTTCAATACTTTGTTCCTGGGCCGTCTTGACGAGCCAGGTGGACTCGAGAAGGCCGCAAAGGCCGGTGGCGCGTATGTGCGTCTCCGCCTCCGTGAGAAGGCTGTCAACCGTGGCGTCCTGCCACCTGAGACGGTCACCAAGGAGGACTGCCAGCGGTCTACTGATCACGATCTGCTGACCAAGATCGTGGACATCGAGCCCAACTCCCAGGCTACGGCGCTCAACTTCCGTGGTTCGCCGAACCTGAGCTACATCCAGGGTCGCCGCTATGAGATCCCCTTCTTCAAGATCAGCTCCGAGCGATTCGAGGCTGACGAAGGCGAGCTCATGGCATCTGACTTCCCGATCACGAAGGTGATTGAGGACCAGACTGTGCGTGACATGGACCGCATCGAGGATGTGAACTTCTTCGACGCGTGCCTGCAGACGACCACTCAGACCAACCTGATCTCTACGGCTGCTGGCCCGATTACTCGAGCCTTCCTGTCGACCTGCTTCAACACGATGGAGGACGCTCTCGAGCTGGCTACCGATACCGTGGTGATGCACAAGTCGGACTGGAACGACTACAACACGCTGCCAGCGACTGACATTGGTGACGCCCTGGCGTCCGAGGTCGTCGTCAACGGCTACAAGTACAACCAGATCGCCGGTCACAAGCTGATCGTCACGATCAAGAACGTTGCTAGCCCCAACGGACAGCTGGTCGGCCCCGATAACGCTGGCATTAGCAACCTCTGGTTCTTCGCTGCTCCCCAGTACCTGGGCAACAGCTACCTGCTGGGTGATGTTCGGTTTTACATTGAGAAGCGCGGTTCCACCGTCGCATTCGAGTCCTGGTACTACCGGGGCATCGGCATCGGCAACCGGGACGCGATCGTTCGAGGCCGCCTTACCTGATCAAGGTTGCCTGTGGAATGAGTGGGTGTGGGCTGTCTTTGGCGGCCCACACCCAACTCGAAAATGGAGGTAGAGATGTATAAGGTCACCAACTTGACGCGAGGAAGGGTCCAGATAATGGCCAGCGGTCGCGTCACCAGGGCGGGCGGCCACGAGGTTGTTTCGACCGTCACAGAGCCGATGCAGCGCCTGCAGGCGGCTGGGGCAATCTCGATTGAATCCTATGTCGCGCCGTCTCTTGCTCCGGCAGAGTCTGTCGCGCCACCGGCTCCCCCGGCGCCACCAGTGCCAGAGCCGAAGGTCGTAGCACCTCCGGTTCCGGTGGCCAAGCCAGCCCCTCCGGCTGAGGAGGCCAAGCCAAAGAAGGCCAAGAAGGCCAAGAAGGCCAAGCGAGCTCATGAGGATGACGGGACGTTCAAGGCGGACGACCCTGCGACCCCTGACGTGAACGAGGCTTTCGAGGCTCCTGCCGAAGAGTCGTCTGATGACGAGCGAGCTCGACTCGATGCTCTTTCGTTTGGCGAGCTCAAGGAAGAGGCCAAGGCGCTCGGTCTGGTCGGCCGGTCTAGGTCGAAGCTGGTTGATGGGATTCTGGAACTCAAGTCGTCTGAGGGTTGATTTGTAGATGCCGGAGATTCAGGCCAACGCTCGCGAACAGCTGCGGCTTTTTCTTCGCGACTATCCAACTCTGAATCGACTGCTGAGGCAGTACGAGCACACGGATTCCGATCTGGACCTGGCTCTCAACCTCACGGTTGAAGAGTACAACGTGACTATGCCGCCTCTGGCGCCGGTCACGATAGCGACGTATCCGAACCTCTGGCTTCTTCTTCACGGGTCTGCCATCCACCTGCTCAAGTCAGCTGGGATGCTCCAGTCCAGGAACGAGCTGAGCTATAGCTCTGGCGGCGTGACGGTTCGAACGTTCGACAAGACGGCCGTCTATCAGTCTTGGATCAACAGCTTCCTTCAGGACTACCAGTTCAAACTTCAGAACCTGAAGCTCGCTACCAATATCCAAGGCGGATTTGGCGGAGTTCACAGCGTGTATCTGTCGGTTGGGTGGTGGGCTAGGGTCTCCTGATGCCGATCGTATTCGATCAGTACTTCAGAAGCGGAAGCGGTGTTCATGTCTCCTGCCTTACGTGGGGGCCTCCGTCTCAGATCCTTGTCGAGTGGCAGCTCAAGGACACGCAAGAGAACCTCACCGCAATCACGTTCACTGTCGACAGAAGCGAAGACTCGAACTTCTCCTCGTTTGAGACCCTCACCTCGAATAGGGCCTATGCACTTCCCCACGAGTTCATAGACACAACGGCACCGTTCGAATCTCTGGAGAGAAAGCTCTACTACAGAGTGTCGGCTGTCCGGCCAGCTCCACCAGAAACGGTGATAAGCCAAGCAACGACCTGGTTTGGAAATCCAGACCTCGTCGCACAAGAAATCATAGACAGGCACAGCAGGCTGATTCAGTACGTTACTGGGATTCCATTCGTGTACTTCAGGCAGAGGACATTTGGCCCACGGTGCGAGCGCTGCTGGGACCAGGTGTCGAAGCGAGGGAAGAGGTCGTGCGGCACATGCGTGGGGACTGGCTTTGCTCACCCGTTCCACGACCCTGTCGCTATATTTCTGGACAAGTCTCCTACTCGAGAAATCATTCAGATGACCGACCTCGGCCAGGTCCCCGAGAATCACATCTCCGTGTGGACAACGATGTACCCAATGTTCTCCTCGGGAGACATTCTGCTAGAGCCTCAAACAGGCAGGCGATACAAGGTGTCGAGGCGCGACGTGGTTGGCGAAAAGCGAGGAGTGCCAATACAGCAGGCCATGATCCTCGAGGAGCTCATGCACAGCCAGGCCCAGCAGCAGCTCAAGGTGGACCCAGCGACAATAAGAACGCTTGTCGATGGTCTCGTCAGCGAAAGAAACGCGAGGGAGTTCTAGATGCCGTACTCCCTGGAGCGCATGACCCCTAGCCTTCCAGGGGATAGGCTCGCAGATATCGTCATGTCAGAGATCGCAACTGACGTTGAGCGAATCCTGGCAGAAAAGATGGCGCTTGAGTCAGAGGTCTCTGATGAAGTAAAAAATGCGGTATTCTCTTCGGTAGTGTTTGGCGAGGGTCTCCTCGTTACCAGGAGGGATTTTTCGGTTGAACCCACCATGGCTCTAGATGATTTGTTGTATCCTTCGGAAACATTGGACGAAGACCCGTCTCATGATACCGTAGCCGCTGCCGTGGAAGAGGCCCTTGATGGCTTTGACGACATTCTTTCAAGGGCCTCTGAAGGCCTCTAAGCTCAGGAGAAATTAACATGGCACTTCCAATTAGAATCGCCCGCCGGCGTACAGACATTGGCACCGGCTGGGACGCTCGTATTGATGAGCTGTCTGCCGACCTGGCTTTGGTCGAGAAGACGACGCAGAAGTTCACTTATGACTTCGCCGTCAATGGCGGTACCGCCGGTACGAGCATCCAGCTTGGGGACATTCCGATAAACGCTGTCATTACAGACATGTGGTACGACGTAATCACCCCTGTTGCATCCGCCACTACGCCCGCAGTGACCGTTGCTCTAGAGATCGAGACTGACGCCGCAGGCGGCGCCGCTCCGGTAGCGGCGATCGCCGCAAACGATGGCTCCAATGTATGGGCAGCTGCGGGGCTGAAGGGGACGACTGTCGATTGCTGGGCCGACGCGAGTGGTCCCCTCACGGACATCGTGGAGGCTGCATCAAGGGCCGCGACGTTCGTCAAGACAACCGGGTCCCATGCAGTTCAGCTTACCGTTGGAGGGGCAACGCCAGCCGACGACCTGACAGCGGGACGAGTTCTTATTTACGTCAGTTACTTCATTAGCGCGTAACGTGGCTACAGCTAACCAATAGAGGAGACACAGACAGATGGCACTTCCAATTAGCATTAGCCGGCGACGGACCGACATTGGTACGGGGTGGGATGCTCGAATCGACGAGATGTCCGCCGACCTGGCCCTTATCGAAGAGACCACGCAGAAGTTCACGTACGATTTTGCGGTCAACGGTGGGGTAATTAACCCGCTTATGTCTCTTGGGACCCTTCCGGATAACGCTGTCATCACGGACATGTGGTACGACGTGGTTGCCGGGCTCACAACAGGTGGGGCCACGAACGTGTCTCTTGAAATCGAGACCGTGGCGGACACGGCGTCAGGCGGTGAGCCGGTTGCTGCAATCACTGCTGCCAACGCGGTGTGGGCTACCCCCGGATTGAAGGGGACGACTGTCAACTGCTGGGCAGACCCTAACGGCGCCATCACGGACGTCGCGGAGGCCGCAGCGCGGGCGGGGACGTTCATCAAGACCACGGCCTTGAATCTCCGGGTCCTGCTGGTTGGAACCGGAGTGAGTCCTGCCAACGACCTGACTGCTGGCAGGATCAACATCTTCGTCACCTACTACATCAGCGAATAATGGAAACTGCTCCCAACCCACCGCTGGAGAGGCGATCACACCGTTTTCCACAGCGGCGGTACGGGCAGCACAGATTCTTGGTCCAAATGGTTCTGGAGTTTCTCCAGATCTGGTACGGAAACAGAGAACCAGGAACAGGTCGCTACTACTACAGCGACGATGAGCAGGAGACAGAACTCCTGATCCACGACAAGAGCTCCTTTAAGCTCGAGTCGATGGGGCGACTACCAGCAGTTGTTACTCACCGGAAGCCAGTCCGTCATACGGGTGGCTCTGGTATTAACAAGATGGTCTCAAAGTCCATGATGTCTGGAAAAAAGATATTCATGGATAGAAATGCAGGGGCCGTTGCGATACACGTCATATCAGAAGACGGAATGGAGTCAGAAGAGATCGCAGGCGAGATCTTCGAATTCCTTACGTCCCTGCATGACGGGCTTCGCAAGTATGGATTGTTTACTATAAACGTCGTCGACATTGGCGAAGAGCGCAAAATTCTCGTTAGTAGCGAGGAACGAAGGACAGTTGTTACTGTGACAGTCACAGCGTCATGGCAGCGCGTCTGGTCGACGGAAGATAAGTCGCCAACAGTTCTTGCTAACGCAATCGTCAACGCAGCCGTCTGTTCTGGACCCTAGGAGCGAGCAAAGATGCCCTACTCAGCACCAAACGTAGAAATCACCCAGGTCATCGCCCCGACAGCGTCAAGCGCAGGAGTGGCATCCCTCAAGGGTTGTGTTCTTGGCCCAGCCTTTCAGATCGTAACTGACGAACAAGCCGCCGGCACCTACTCGGGCACCCAGGCCGCCTTCGCCTTTGCGACACTCACTGGCGTAGACGTCGGCCTCCCAAGCGCGGACGCCCTGACGTCCGAGTGGTCTGTTTCATCTGCCTCTACGGCCGTTGGCGCATCCCTTGCTGTCACGTTGAAGGACGTTCGCACTGAGCTACTTGCCGCGACTGGCCCGCATCGTAATGACGATATGGGCCCCATGGGAACTACGTTCGCCCTCGCAAATGGAGATGACTTCATATCGTATGGCCCCGCCGACGCTGGATTGGTTGCGAGCTTTATTCCTGGAATGTTCATCCGTCTTACTGACGTCAACGTGGCGGACACGTACTTCCTGATTGACTCGATTGATACTGGCGCCCAACAGCTCAACCTGAGCATTCCTCACCCGTTCGGCGGCCCAAACGGCGCATGGGACGGAACTAGCGCTCCCGCAGGGTCCATCGCAGAGGGGGTGATGCCGTTCATCCCTGTTGGTGTCGCCGGCGGAGCATCTTCCTTTTTTGACATGGGTCGCAACTTCGACACGACGCCGGTCGTCAGCGACGCAGGCACCGACAGGCTCGTTGTTATCGAGCCGACTACGTACGCCGGGTCCATTGACATCGCCTCTGCTGTGGGGAACGACCTGGCGCTCGATGGCTCGTTTGTGTCTCCCGGCCTGCTCCTTGTCGACCCGGACAACGCGGCGGGAGACTTTACGCAGACCACCGACACAGTGCTCAACGCCAACGGCGATGTGGTGACTGCAATTGCCGCGCTCATCGCTGCTGGCGACGAAGTCTCCATCATGAACATCACCAGTGGCGCGATCAACGATGTTACTAGCGCCGTGGGGACTACGATCACGCTCACAGACAACTACCTCGGCGCTGGTGGCGCTGGTCAGTTGTTCTACCTGCTTGTCTCTGGTCCGACCACGAACTGGGACTACAGGCTCGAAAGGGAGCAGCCCGACCAACTTCCCCTCCGAGAGGACTACCCGTACCTGAACATCGCCGTGTCGGCCACTGGCGTGACCCTCCCGACCGGACTCACTGCCGCCGGCGCTGCGATCACCAACGCGACTGTCCACTTCGACTACCGGGCGCTCGACGAAAGCCTCGCTACGCTCAAGGAGTACGCGAACCTCGTAGAGCTCGCAGCGGACTTCTCAGCTGGCACATCTGCACTGATTCCGGCGAACCCGTATGGCTATGCCATGAAGCTGGCATTTGGCAACACCGCTGGCGCGATGAGCGCCCTTGGCGTGGACGCCACATTCTTCACTGACGAGGAAACTGCTTACGAGGAATCGTTCGTCAAGTTGATTGAGCAGGACGTCTACACGATCACTCTCTGCACGCAGAACTCGGCGGTCTTCGACAACTTGGACGTGCACGTTACGGCCATGAGTGCGCCTCCGACGCCTGGGCCGTACATGGCCGCATGGCGAATCGGCATCTTCAACCGCAAGCTGATCACGCTCGAGACGAAGGTTCCTGCGGCTGGCCCTGCGATCGAAGCAGAGATTCCAAACGGAGTTCAGGCGAGCGGAACGTCGTTTATCGACCCAGCTGGCGACTACGTCGTGAATGGCGTTGTCGTTGGAGACTTGCTGTCCATCGAGATGGCTATGAGCGCCGAGATCGGTGGAGCGGCCTTCTCTAGCCCAGGAACCAGGTTCTTCACGGACCACAACGGTGGCTTCCCTGGGGTTCAGACTGGCGATCTCCTCGATCTCGACAGTGGCGGCGCCGACGATGGGGTCTACTACGTCGCCCAGAACGAGACCGCGAACAACCGTCTGGTGCTGTCATCGAACGACGGCAACTTCACGCCCACGAGCTTCACTGGGATCGCTGTCGCGAATGAGAGCGTCGCCAACTGGGCCCCAGCCGCAGTGGTTGGTGCTGCGACGGGAACCCTTCCGGCTGGCGGGCCGCTCGCCGAGCTTCCGATGGAGCCATCGACGCTCAACATCGACCCGTTCGAGATCGAACTGACGAACTTCGAGACTACGACCGCTGGGGTCAATGCCGCGATAACAACGTACAACATCACTGTCCCAGGCCCGATAGCTGACGGGAACACCTCTCCTGCGTACGATGTTGTCTGCGATATCACGGGGCCCTCTGGAAACCAGCGGGTAACGTTTGATGGCATAACAGACGCGCCGACTCTTACAGTCTCTGCAGCAGGGTTTACTCTGGGACTCGGCACTTCCATTAACCGAGCCGCCGGGACCATTACCATCCAAGAGACTGCCGGAGGTAGCAACGAGTCTGGAGACAACTGGATTGTCGACTACCGGGGAACGGTTGGGCCAGGAACCGCAGATGCGACCGGAGTCATTACCGGTGTCGGGATCGCCGGGGGTTCGACGGTCAATGCGGGCACTGGGGCCATCACTCTCAATACGCTCTACAACCCGCAGGCAAACGGCGGTGCGGGCACTGGGGCTGTCGTTGCTCAGGTAACGGCAGACTACAGCCCGCGTCAGGCCTACTCAATTATAGCGCAGTCGCCGTCTAGCCCTCTGGTTGGGGAGCACACGACGCTTACCGTCGCGGCAGCCACGCTTGGCTTTGCTTCGGACATCCGCGGAGCACTCGCGACACTCGGCGGCGGCGTGGCATGGTCGGTCGAGTACACAGTCGAGAAAGAGCTCAGTCTTTCCGAGCAGGCGACTGCGCTTGCGACTGCTGCATCTGGCGTCGGAAGCCGACGGATGTACATGACCTGGCCAGATATCGCTCTTGCGACGGTCAACAACGTTGCAGACACCCAGGTGCCTGGATGGGCCTGGGGTGGTCCGGTTGCCGCTCTTGTGTCTACCCTTCCGTCGCAGCAGGGGCTGACTCGGTACTCTATCGCAGGACTTACTGGCCGCCAGCACGGCAAGGACCACTTCCTGACAAACGCAAGACTCGATACGATTGCTGGCGGCGGGACGATGCTCTTCGAGCAAGCCTCTGCGGCTAGCCCTGTCGTGATTCGACACCAGCTCTCGACTGACATGTCTAGCATCTTCCTGCAGGAGCTCAGCTTCACGAAGAACCTGGACTCGATTACCAAGACCTTCTACTTGATGCTGGACGGGCTTCTTGGCCAGTACAACATCACAGACGGCCTGTTCACTGTCATCAAGACGAAGGTTCAGGGTAAGATCAACTCCATGATTGCGAATGTGGTTCCAAAGTTTGGTGGGCAGCTCAAGCCTGGATCTCAGCTGGCCTCTCTGGCTGTCAATCCAACCCAGGTCGACACGGTTGACCTGACGATTACAGCGCTTTGCCCAGTTCCGCTGAACAAAATCAGCGTAACTATCAACGCGTCCTCTTAGGGGTAGACAATGGTCGATTCAACTCACTCTGTTGACAGCTGGGACTTTCACAACTTTCACATCCAGGAAGAGCTCACAGCTGGTGAGTTCCTGAATGCGGAGTCGACTCTAGTCTGCGCTGGTCCGCCAACCCTTGATATGGCTGGGCTCGGCAGCGGTTCTGCTGTGTATCCGATCGGCCTGGTCGAGAACACCGGAATCTCTCAGAGCAAGCAGCTGCAGCGCGTGTTCGAGATTGGCTCCAGCCGGAGCTATTTCATCCCGGGCCGCGTGGTTGGCAGCTTCTCTATGGGGCGTGTGATCTTCAACGGAGCCTCCCTGCTTCGTGTGAAGTACGCATGGATGAACCTGCCAGCAAACCACTCTCAGATCATGGAAGACGACATCGAGGCTGACGTTGTAGCCGAGCTTCCGATAGAGCCAGATGACATGGCTGGGCTGGATAGCCCTGTCTCTGGTTACGACAACGCCATGTTCAACCTGAACTCTGCGATCTTCAATCAGCCATACGGGATGATGCTCCTGCTGCGAGATCAGATCAACAACGACTACGCCCAGGTGTATCTCGAGAACTGCTACGTGCAGGGCCACCAGTTCAGTGTTAGCAGCGGAAGCACGCTCCTCCTGGAGGCTGCAACCTCTCAGTTCGACCGCCTCGTTCCAGCGAAGGTGCAGACCTAGTCGTGGACGATAAGTCTCGAGTATTCTGGAGCGCCTTCGAAGGGGAGTTCGAGAAGTGCGCTCGATATGGGCACCTGCTTAGTAAGCTCAAGTGGCCATTGATTCTTGGCGGCGCAGTCGGGGCTACCGCTGGGGTCTCCAAGCTCGTTGACGGAGCTCTTGCTGCTGGCGTGCCTAAATCTCGCATGATGCAAGAGGCCGAGAAGGTGGAAGCTCCCTGATGGCGACCCTCCAAGCCTTCTATGAGCAGATGACCAAGATGTCCAGCGACGAGGCTGCTCCCACGCTCGAGAAGCATCCTGGGAAGTCCTGCGACGAGGCCCACCCAGACCAGAGCCACGAAGAGTGGGCTGCTGGCCGCAAAGAAGACGCAGAGAAGATGCTAGACGAGTCTGGCAAGACAGCAGCCGACAGGCTTGACCCGGTCAAGAAAACCCACCAGAATTGGGCGCCCCAGACAGAAGAGGGTACCCTGTACAAATCACAACTCGGTGAAGCAATCACCCGGTCGGAAGACGCGGGCCAGGAGAAAGAAGCTATGGACAAGTTCGCAGCCGCAGAATACGACGCCGCCGGAAGAATCTTTGCTAGGGGCTTCTACGACGAGCTCGAAAAGGTCGCCCGCTTCCAGATGCCCAGCAGGGGCGCCGCAATGAAGGCCGTTGGCCGCGGCGGCCTGTACGGAGGTCTGGGCCTGGCTGCTCTGGCAGCCCTGGCCTCTGGAGGCGACCCGCAGGCAGATGAGATGGGTCGCATGGGCGCTCGTGGACTCGAGCGTGCTGGCGAGCTCGGATCCGCCGCTCGAGAGCGTGCGGGCGGGGCGCTCGAAGAGGCTCGCTTCCGCGCCGGCACTGCGGGAATGCAGCTTGATGACATGATGGGGAACCCACTTGACCGGCTCAGAGGCGTGCCCGCGGCGTCGCTCACGCCCCAAGCCAGCCGGATAGAGCGTGACACCGCATACCCGGCGTGGATGCGAGAGATGGTACAGGCGCAGGGCCGGGGCCTGTACGGCAACCCAGCGGCGACTGACCTCGCCGCTGAGCTTTCCGACAAGTACAAGCCGTAGCAAGATGACCCCCCAAGACGCCAGAATGGCGATCTTGACTCGGAGCTTTAGCGACGAGCTGGAGAAGATCGCCCTCACGATGCCCAGCAGGGGCGCCGCAATGAAGGCCGTTGGCCGCGGCGGCCTGTACGGAGGTCTGGGCCTGGCTGCTCTGGCAGCCCTGGCCTCTGGAGGCCAATCCCAGGCAGATGAGATGGGGAGAATGACTGGGCTTAGACCATCGCCGCCCCCTGGGTCCGTAGGGCCAGACAAGCTCGAAATCCTCCGTGCTAGCCAGCAAGGCGCGAGGCCACCTGTTGGCCCCTGGAAAGCCCCTGGGCTTGGATGGGAAAGACTTCGCCAGTTCCGCGCTAGTCACCCAAACATCGCCTCTGGCGACGCGCCTGATACCACCCCAGTCAACTGGCCCGATGACCCATACGCAACTACCCCAGTCAACTGGGCCGATCCCGAGCCCAGACCTCCGTACAGGCCGTTGGCCGATCCCGAGCCAGAGACAGCGTCTAGGCCAAATCTAGCCTCCCTACAGCAAAGCAGCGGTCAGGACGACTGGGCGACGCAGATGCAGGGCGCCAGGTCGGACACGCACTTTGGCCGTCGCTACCAGCAGCGCAAGCCGTGAGTTCAGTGAATCTTGTCTGGGGAGCCTTCCTCGACGAGATGGACAAGCTGTCGGCGGCGAAGGGTCCTCCGTCTCCTGCCGTTGTTAGCCCTAACGGTGGAGCCAAGGGGCAGGCGCCGGGCACAAAGGCCTACACAGCGCCTCGAGCCAGAGCTGCGAAACCGCCTGTTGCGACACCAATGCCAGGTGCAGTAGCCTCTGTATCTCCAGGCGCGGCTCCGAGCACTGGGAGGCCTCTCTCTGTTCCGAGCAAGCTCCCGATGCCGGCAGACCAGTTCTCAGTTACTTGAGCGGCCCCCTCGGGGAGTGCCTTGTCGGGTCGAAGCCAAGTATGAGCGGGAAGATCTTGTCCCTGAAGTAAGTCTCCGACCCAGGTCGAAGCTTCATCCCATGCATCACGATGGTGTATGCGCCGCCCTCGATTTCATGGAACGGCGCCTTTATGTCTACATGAAGATCGGACGGAACCTTGCCATAGAGCAGGTTCACTATCTTCTTGCACATCGCTCGCTTGTTGAGGATCGGAGGGATGGTCCACAGCAAGTGAATGACGATACTGTCTCCCTTCCACGCCCACTCCGCGACGGTGTTCCCTCTCCTGGCCTTTTCGAATTTGACAGGAGCCGCGGACAGTGTGGACGGCACCGTTGACAGCGTATGCTGCATCTCCTCGATTTCGACCTTGCTCCTGTCGATTAGCTTGCTGTCTCTATCTGTTGCGTTTCTGTTCGTGAACAGCACGGTTGGCTGTGACATTTTGTTGGTCTCCAATGGCTAAAGGGAGTGGGGCCCCTTAGGCTCCCCACGAGTGCGGCCAGTCAAAGCCTCCGCTGAGGCTCCCTGACAGCACTGTCCCACTTTCTTTTTTCAATGTATCTACGGAGATATTCTCTCCGCAAAAATCAGACTCATCTATAGATAGCTGCTTCCATAGATGAACATCAAACACTTGGACGTCAATCCCTCTTTTTTCTGACGGATATCCTATGGCAACGATGGCCACCCCGCCCCTCTTTCCTACCTCGTCCAGGAACTTCACCTGCTGGAATGTCAAAGCTCTAGACAGGGCTCTGGATGACCCTCTCTTCGGCCATGACGACACCAGCTTGGATTCTACGGCCAGAGACAGCCCCCCCGGCGTAACGCCGGCGATGTCAGACACTCCAAGGGTGAATCGATCAGATGCCTTGTATACAAAGCAGCCTGACCGATTCAGGCCCTTGATGAGTGCGGTGCTGAGCTTGGCCTCTGTTGCCACGGTCACTTCAGTATAGAGGGTATGAGCACAGACTTTGAGCCATCCCTCCCAACAGACTCAACCAGCGCCCCTGGAAACGCTCTCTTTGTTCTTATGATTGCCAGCTTCGCCTCTTCGGACAGGTTCTCAGCCCTAAGGATTATGGCTTCGGCAGCGCTGACGACAGGAACCCCATCCTCTCTTGCTGTGGATCTAGGGGCCAGCATAAATCGCTCGCCCTTCCACCTGATCTCCATTGACTCTATGAGCTTTTGGGAATGCCACAGCTCGTTGAGAGGCATCTCAGCGGCTCGGGCCTTTGTCATTGGCGCGTTGCCGTGCTTTTTGATTACGAAGGCCTCGAAGGCCTTGAACCAGGCCCCGACGTAGACCCTGACTGCGTGCTTGAAGTCAGCCCGGTTGTCCGAGACCATTACCCTTTTTTGACACCTCTCTATCCTCTCTCGATGGTCTTCGTTTCTTTTTGCCCACGACTTCGACCCCTCCGGGGCCGCTCGATTGAGAAAGACCTTCACTTCCGCAAGCGAGGCCTCTTTCTCCTTTTCTGTCAGGTTCGACATTTTCCTCCCATGATTGTATTGAGTAAGTCCTCACAAGGGTCCTTCTGTTGCCCCCTTGTCCTTCTGTTCTCAGATATCCGTCGATTGCAATCCACGATCCTGGCCTGGCCCTAGACGCCCTTTCGGCGTCTTGCCCAAGAACCTCTATGTCCACAATGTTCAGGTGATGCCTTCTCTCTCCAGTAGACCTCTGCGTCCACGACTCCGCCATTACGACGGAGAACGCGGAACGCTTTAGAGATCTAGACATGGCTGAGAGAACTGGCCTAGTCGCCACCTTGCCAATGATATGCACCCGGTTGACGCATCGGTTCCTTGATAAGGATTCGATGAGATCGTCGGTAATCTTTATGTCGAGTACATTCGGCATGGTGGCCTCCTATATGTCCGAGACCTGCCCACTATCCACAAGGAATAGCTTGGTTCCGTCGAGCTTTTTCAACGGAGATTTTCGGACATCAACGCGGCCAATGGTCGATGCTATCACGATGGTTTCATAGCCATCAGCAAGCCCATAAATGCCGCGCACAAAAGCATCCCTTAGAGCGCCCTGCATTGTGTCTGCCGCATCAACAATTAGGACACTAGCCCCAGCAGCCGTCGCTATTGCGTGCTGCGCTGCGGCGGAGACAAGTATCTTCTCGCTTTCGCTAAGGTTCTCGTACTTCCTCTTCCTCCCTGCGACACTTACGAACAGTGACCACTTGTTGTCTGGCCCCGATGAGTCCATCGAGAAGTCCACCGCGTTCTCTCCGTCTCCGAAGAACAGTGACAGCGCGGCCTTGAATGGCTCCACAAACCTTTCCTTCAGCCCATCGAAAGCCTTCGCCGGGACGTCCCGCTTGAACGCCTTTACTATGGTGTCCAGGTTGTCCCACTTCTCCGACAGCTCCTTGTGCCTTCGGCTCTCAAGCTCGTAGCCCGCAAGAGATGCCTTGTACCCAGAGATAAGAGACATGAGCCTCTTGGCTTCAATGTGCCTGCCGGTGCACTGGTCAAGCTCTAGCCGGAGCTCTCCCTCTGTGGTGTCGCTTATTGCAGACATGAGCTCCTTCCGCTCTTGAGCCTTCGAGGTCATTCGGTCGAGATTATCCCTTGCGTCTCGTAGCGCCTGAACCTCTGCTCCGTCTGGCGGCGGGAAGTCTCTGTCAATTTGACGCCTTCTCTTGTCCAGGTTCGCCTTCTCAAGAACAATCCGCCTCTCAAGAGAGCCTCGCCCTCCGGAGATAAGCGACTCGCACATTGGACATGTGTCCGAAGAGCTCTCCGACAGGAGGTCGGACAACATCGAGTAGTACTGCTCCCCTTTGCTTATCACGTCTAGCGCGCCAGCCCTCGCGTCACGCTTCGCCCTAAGCTCCGCTCCCTTTCTCTTCAAGGCGCCTACGTCTATCTCTGCGATCTCCTCTTCTGGGTCTCGGCCAATCTCGCTCAGCCTAGACAAGAGATCCTTCTTTGCCTTTAGCTCTGCAGACCTGGCCCGAAGAGTAGACACCTCTTCTCTGAGCCCTTTCTCCAGTCCTGCGTCCCTTACGTACTGGACTACATCTGGCGGGATGCTCGGGGCTTCCACGTTGAGGCTGTCGAGGCCTCTCCTAATGCCCCTTCTCTCAGAGTACGCGCTGTCGTGAATCATCCCGAGAAGCTCGAACCCGGTGATCCTTGTGGTAGCGACAACGTCAGAAATGGTGATCGCCGAAACCTCTTTGCTGATGCACCAGTCTTCGAATAGATCCTGCGCGCCAGCCCAGTCGACGTTGCACCCAACAGAGTCGAGGATTGCTTCAATCTGGTCCCTGTCATCAAGCGACATGAGCAGCTTCGGAGTGAAGACTGCCTCCAAGACAGACCTGGAAACCCCGACGATGTCCTTCATCCTGGTGTGGTACGCAGATCGCTTCATTGCCTCGCCATTGACCCGAGGCGTCGTAATCTTCGAAGAAAACCTGGTCAGCTCGATGGCCTGACTCTTCCCAGCGCTGCTTGCAGTTACCTTTATCGTGGTCGACTTCGCCCCGTCCATGATCAGAGAAGAGTCGCACTCTCCAATCAGACATGTCCGCATAGCCGACAGAAGGCTGCTCTTGCCAGCCCTGTTGTGGCCGAATACCCAGTTGATTTTGCCGAGATCCACACGGGCCTCTGCGATGTTTCTGAAGTTCTTGATTTCTACCGATTCAATCCTCATTCAATCCTCCTGTCTCGCCCGCTGTACGCCGGCCTTGTCAAGCAGTTCAATCCAACATCTTCCATGAACGTGCATGACGCTCTCGGGGTCGTGCACGAATACCTCACCATCAAGCGCGGACGGGAAGTGGCCCAGGGCTACCTCGACCACCTCCTCGTCCTGCCGGATGATCGCGTCCTCTTTGTCGCCGTGAAGCGGACAGAGGAACGGCGTTTTCATTTCCCGATCGCCGCCGTCATGGCCAGTTGCATGGCCTGCTTCATAAACTCATTGGTCATGAAAACCCCTCGAGACAACTCAGCCGTGTTCGCTGCGAGGGCGAAGCGATTGGCTAGATCTGTGCAGTTAGTCCCGTGGGATTGTTCTTGTGCAAACGCCATACACGACGCATTGCACTTCCTTTCAGCATTTTTGTAGCAATACAAAATCATTATCCTCCTGTAGAAATGTTGTTTGTTTAGCTCTATGGCCCTTATACCGGCATCCCTCTTGCCCTAAGGAGCTCCCTGAGGGACCTCCTGCTCCTGAAAATATCCTCTCGCAAGATCTCGCCAACGTTCTCATCCGCAAGAGGGTCTCCGAGCACACTCCTGAACAGCCTTATCAGTCGATACGAAAGGTCGCCGAACAGCAGGTCAAACTGGTGGAGCGCGTAGATCCCATGCCCCATTGGGGTTAGGTCTTTTCTGTTTGCGGCAGATGAAAGCTCTGAGTCTTCGTCAAACTTATTGTCATTAAGTATCGATATCAGCGCATCCAGGGCCGGATCGTCATCCTGACCTGGATCACTGTCCGGCAGCAGGAAGGCTGACTGGATGCCCATCTTAATTATGTGGGCCTCGTGGTTGATCAAGTTCCTGAAGCTGGACACCCCCTTTCCTTGGGCGCCAACAAGATCGAGTTTCACCTGGGCGATGTCTCGCGCTGTGTTCAGCACTCGCTCTACATGGTCCCAGAAGAACTCAACCAGATCGCTAGACATCAACGGAGATCCCCCGTCGTTGTCAGACATCAAATACGGATTCTTCGAATTGAAGACAAAGCTATCCGCTACGCCTCTTTGGCGTGACATAGAAACCTCCTTTTTTTTGTGGTTACTTGATCTCGTATTCTACGAGCGATGGCGTAGGCATCGAGTTTCGATCCTCCCCATCCCTCCACCGAACCATGAATGAGATCTTCTTCCTTGGGTTCATCTTATTGGACCCGTAGTTGATCCCGACGCAAATCGCTTCGCCGGTCGCCCTTCCTTCGCCACCCTCATAAGAGAGGTTGCTAAGGGTCCAGCCCTCCTCAAGCACTGCGCACGAGACGCCAGGCTCTGCCTCTAGCATCGCCTTCCTCAGCGCTATAAGGGCCTGATCCTCCGCAGAGCCCCTCACTGCGATCACGCCCCCCTTTGTTGGGGTAAAAAACTTTGCTTTTTTTAGCTGCATGTTGGTCTCCTATTTCATTTTTGGCGGGCTAACCGCCTTGAAAGACACTCTCTCGCTTGGAACGGAAAGGTCCATTACACGTTCCTTTTGCTCTGGTGGCATGCTCTTCATCAGCCTTCTCAGGGCCGCTGTGTCAATTTTAGCAAACAGTGGCAAGTCATACCCCATCCCAGAAAGAAGTTCATGTACCTCGTCGAAGTCCCAAGAGTCGCTCGACGAGACTTCCATCTTCAGCACTGGTAGACCGCTGTCAAAGCCTGTGTCAATTGGGCCATGTGCCTCTACCCACTCTTTGATCCCCCTTTCAGCGGACTGTGCGGCCGCCTTCAGAGCTATGAACTGCCTCGCAGCATCCACGGCCGACGAGTCGTCCTTGATCGATATGGGATCGCCGCTCATCGCTGGACACTGCTTCTGATATCCGCAGAGATTGCAGAAGTCGTTTGGCGTAGCCGCCTCCAGGTCCTTCTCAGTAAACGAGAGTATCCTGTTGAACCTTGCGTTTATGGCCTGCTTCCACCTGGCGAAATGGGAGTCCCCGATGTCCATCTGTCGATAGAAGCCGCCGCGCGCAAAGTAGATTCGAATCCTGAAGAAGTCGATCTCGGGCCAGTGCTGCTTTGCCAGGAAGGCATAGCCGATGAGCTGGAAGTGGTCATCGAGGTTGACCTTGTAGTGCATGGTGGTCTTGTGATCTGTGATGATCGCCATCTTGCCGGCCTCTGTGTCGAAGACCTCCATTACATCGACCTTGCCACGGTAGATGCAGTCGTCGTCGTCGAAGCCGCATGGCTCGCCGCCGGCCTTCATTCCGAGTGATAGCTCCACCCCAGAGATGTTCGGGTTGAATGGGAACTTTTGGACGAACAGGTCTGTGATCTCGATCATCTCGTTGGCCCTGTTGGCGATCTCTGGCGAGATCTCCTGGTGAACCAAGGCGTTGACTGGCGGGACTGCGTCCGGGTCCTCCCTCATCGTTACGACAATCCGCTCAAATATCCGGTGCATGTCCGACCCGAATGTAAGCGAAGACCACGTGTATGGCTCCTTCACCCTAAGGCCGTAGTGCTGGTTGAAACTGTAGCCACAGAGACCCCTCTGAAGCTTCGAAGATGATGCGGGGAAAAGCATCCCCGAGACTTTCTCTTTTACGGACATGTGCCCTCCTTTTGTTGGTCTACCGCTCTTGTACCGCGACACAGGGGCAGAAACTGTCCCACCTAAGGCCAGTCCTTTACAGGAACGTTGTGTGCGTCAGATGCGCTGTGTGTAACGAATGCGTGTGTCAGGAAATCGACCGCGTTCTTCTCGTTCTCGAAGACCCTGGTGTCCTCTTTGGGAAGGTCTCTGTACGCAGTCTCATATCGAACCCAGATGAACTTCGGGCTGTAGACCCGCAGCTCGCCATCAAGGGTCCCCTTGTGGCTAAAGCCAATGGTCCTATACCTTCCCCTTCCTCCGAGGCCGGCGTCTCCGCCATAGACCTCGCAGAGGCTGTTCTCCACGATGAACTCCGCAAGCCTGTCGGCTAGCAACGCTCTTTCACTTTTCTTCTTTTCCATTTTCTCTGTCCTCCTTGTTGAATGTATAGATCTCCATTACTCCTCCCAGACCGGCCCGTCCTGCGGCGTCGACTCGTAGGTCTGCATCTCTCTCCCTGCGGTCATCTCTTCCATGGCCCTCTCGATCAGCTCCTCCACCTGTCCTGGTGGGAAGAAGTGGCGTTGGTCCAGGTTGAACCAGGTGACCCCGCACTCGCCCCGGCAGACCAGGTCGTTCTCATTTCGCTCGAGCGTGCCGCTCTTGCAGTTCGGGCACTCGTCGTTGACGTTCATTGCTTCCTTCTCTTCCAGACGATCCCAGCGGGTCTGACACCATCGTAGGTCGGGCGGGTGTTGGTCACCTGGAAGGGCTCCCATCCGGGACCGGGGGAGGTATCGCTGTAGGCGATCTCCCACTCAACATCCTCGAGGTCGAGGGCATCAGCCAGCTTCTCGATGGCGCGGGCCAGTCGAGGGAGCGTTCCCTCGACCAGCTTCACGCCGCGGCAGATCAGGTCGTTCTCATTTCGCTCGAGCGTGCCGCTCTTGCAGTTCGGGCACTCGTCGTCCTTGTTCATACTTCCTCCTTTACGTCCTCGCACTTGCAAGGCTCGGCATCTGTATAGGGCTCCCCGCACTCACGGCAGAAAACACACCCCTCACAAACTCCAGTGTCAGTCCAGCCGGACCAACCACAAAGGCTGCAAGACATGTGGGAATAGCCAAGCTCTTCCGCCCGCTCTGCGACATAGCTCATTCCTCTACCAACCAGTGTGTTCCTCCGCCGTACTTACTGTTTCCAGACTCGCAGGCGAGGGTTGCTAGCTCTAGGGGGACTGGGCTTCCATGGCCCGTAGCCTCATTAATTTTCCAGTGAACTATCCACATGTATTACCTCCCATACCTCCACGGCTCGCGAGCGCCCTTGCGCCGCCCATCCCTGGATGCATCGTCTTTTATGTTTTGAATGAGGCGCCACAAGGACTGGAGCTCATGCTCCTCAAGCTTGTCTAGCGCCGGAATTAGTACAGTCCTGTCACATCTCGATTGGTGCATCAGGGCAACCAGGTGCCTTTTGATCATCGCTCCTCCTAAGCCTCCATACCGGCTGACCGGTCACATAGCCGTAACTGACGCGCCTCCCAGTGTCCTCGAATGCTCCGCAGGAAAGCAGGGAGTCCATTAGAGAATTGTTGCGACTTACGTCGTGATTGACGACAAACTCCCCGTCTCCGAGCTCTTCGTCTGTGTTGATGGAGAGGGTGGCGTAGGGCCCCTCATCGCTCATGAGCAAGATCGCAAGAGCATTGTTGTCTCTGTACTTTTCCTCGAGAAGATAGAGGCTTTCCCCTTCGTGTTCTGCGATTGCGTGCGGCCTAATCATTGTCGCCCTCCTGCGTTAGTGGGTATCGGTCCCAATCAGGCGCCACGTCGCACACCTTCTCTCCGGCAGCGATCCTCTCGTACTGCTCGGGAGAGACGTCCACCTTGAACGCACCTCCCCCATAGGTCTCCCCATCATCCAGGACATAGAGGGTGACCGAGCCGTCCGGAAAGACGATCTCTCCGTCGTCGACGGCGCACCGCATGACCTGCTGCAGATCTCCAGTCAGCATACCGAAGCACCACCGCCTCGACGCCATCGCATGCCACGCATCCAGCTCTCTTACATCGAACTTGAACTCATCACGCTCGTCGGGGTCCGAATTGAACCAGTAGGCCATGCGTGCCTCAATGTCATCGCCTTTGTATGCGTGATAGATCGTCTTCCCTGCATACTCTAGAGCCACTCCAGGTGGCACCCATGCTCTTGGCATCTCATCCCTCCTTTCTGCCCAAGTCGGGCTCGTGCATGTCGTGATCGCCGGGGCCGAAGAAGAATCCCTGGTCGTCGGACCTCGCGGAGGGTGAGTAGTCGGCAGGCTTGCCCGCCGACTCCCAACACGCCCGATGCCAACAGCCTGGGTTGTTCAGGTCATAATTGACCTGACGGCCCCCGACCCTTCCGTAGCCATCGTAGAGCCCCACGAGGACGCTCCCTTCCGGCTCAATGACGACAGCGCTCTCCATCCAAGCATTTGTATTGTTCGTTACCCAGTGAGAGAGCAGCGGGTGCTCGCAGCCTCGGCAGTTCCATGAGAAAAATCCCATCTCATCCTCCTTCCTTGTATAGAAATTCATCTGGGCCGTGCTCTCCACTAAGAAGCGGAAAGCCCAGGTCCCAGGCATCAATGACAGCGCACTTCTCTCTCTTTCCAGCAATGAGCCCCACGTACTCTCTGCTCATAGGAACGCCCAGATAGGCCCTGGCCTCTCCGTCTTTCCACGTGAGGTCGTAGGCCTCGCTGAGGTCTCTTGTCGCCACCCAGGCATGCAGGACCGGGATGATCCCAAAGGCATACCCTTCGACATAAACAAGGTCGTCAGACGCCAGCACAGCCATGAGCGCGTTGTAGTAACACTCCTTCATCTCTCCTCTGCGGAGACCGTCCGGAGGAGGGACAACGTTGAACGACTGTCCGTACTCCAAGACAAACCCCTCCATCGACTTGTGCGGCCAGGCCAAGTCCTTCTTGTGTGTCTCTGCGAAGTTATTTACGAAATGAAGGTATTCACGCAGCGCCTTCACGCTGTGTTCCTGGTGAACTGCATTGCCGCATTAAGGATGGTTCGAGTCTGAGGGCACGCCACGGGCTCGCCAGGCTCCCCGCAGTCGGGGCACTTGATGCCCCCGGTGTAGATGGCTGGGCACGCGATGCAGGCCCGGTCGGTGTCGTCGTCGTCGTCGTCGTACATGTTTGCACTCTCCTCGTCGTCGACCCTTACGATCAAGATGTCAGACCACCCCATCCAGTGGCCCACAGTAGAGTTTTCGATGAAGTCATTTACGTCTTGGAGCCTTTCTTCTGACAGCTCAATCTCTTGCTCTAGCTTCATAAACAGCGTCTTGCCCGTATAGCTCAGTCCGTAACTGAGCCCCTTGTGGGTGTTGAACACCATCATGAAGCTGTCAGGCTTCGTATCCATGGTTGATTCCCCTTCTTATGTTGATTGCGTCTACTAGGTCGCATATTTGATGCTCGGCGTCCTCCAGAGCATCTGACAGATCTGCCCGCTCGGCGATGAGAGACTCTCTCTCCTCGAGGAGAGCCTCCAGGAGGGCGCGGCGCCACCCCTCTAGTCCAGACCTAAGCCTTTCAATGTCTTCTTCCGACACCGCCTGCATCTCGGAGATGGTTAGGCAGTTGGTGTGATTTGCAGAGCCGCAGCTTCCGCATCTGATTACGTCATCTCCCACGTGCTCTCCCTGTTGGCCGTGTATATGCGCCTAAAAGCAAGCGCCCGCTCTCCGACAGCGGCCATGGCGGCCTCCCATGCCTTGTCCTGATCTCTCATTGACTCGTCTCCAGTCAGCATAAGAAGCCCGAGGATCGCGTCTTCGAGAGCTGCGATCCGGTTCCTTAACTGTGATATGTCCTCATCTGGACTCATACAGACTCCTTTTTAGAATGAAAGAGGGCTGGGGCGCCTGAGCCCCAGCCCTCTCATTTCGCAACGGCCATTAGAAGAACTCTACCTGCCCGTCATCCGTGTCATGCTCGGGCACAGGAGCTTGTGGCTCCTCGGCCTGTGGCGTCACGAGACCTGCGTAGAGATCTCTCATGTGCTCGAGGAGAGCCTCTAGCCTCTCGTCATCGTCTCTTATCGAAGACCCCTCATAGAACTCATCCACGAGCCTCTCAGCTCCTGCCCCGTCCGTTATGTTGAGGGCCTTCATTCCCTTGGACACCCGCTCATCAGAAAGAGCGATATGCACCCAGGATGGCCCCTGAACTGTCGGGGACTCTGGGTAGAACTCGCTCAGGTCGTCGTTCGGAGACTCAACATCATCGATTGGGGGGAGCTGCTTGCGCATCTCTCCGGCAGCTATGGCCAGCGCTGTTGGACTTGCGTCCTTCATAACAGCCCTGTCGATGTCGAGGTGCCAGATTGGCTTCGTGGTCGAGATCACTCCCTTATCCGTTCTTGGGGAGAAGTCCCTAAGCCGTACCGAGAGCTCCATCGGGAGGCCCTTGATCTGACCATCCCTGCCCACCATCCGAGACCTTTCAGCAACCTCTAGAAGTGTAGAGTTGAGCGCTTCGTAGCTGTTCCTGCTCGAGGTGTGAACCTCATAGCACCAGAGCGTTGGAACTCCCTGGACGAAGAACCTGAACCGAAAGGACTCCTTGCATGGCGACTTGTGCTTGACGAACCGTCCGCCCCGCCAAGAGCCTCGGAACTCGCAGACGTTTGGGTTTTGGGTGTTCGAGTCGAGGCGAATCTTCCCGCCACATGGGATCTGATTCCTCTCTCCACTTCGGTCGTCCAGACGCATCGCGCATATTCCATCTCCGGAGCACCACGACTTACGTCCCTTGTAGCGCATGTACTGCAGGGACAGGCAGTTCCAGTCCGGAGACATTCCTGAAGACGCCTGGTAGTCGACGCGCTCTTGCAGCGGCATCTCGTCTGCCGGAAGTCGGATCCTGATTCGAGACGGATTGATCCCATAGGGAACTTCGATCTCTGGAAGCCGAACCACGGTGACTGGCGCCTTGAGCGAGTCATATTGGCTAGCGGCCCTGGCCTCGAACTTGGGGAACACAAAGTCCCACGGTTCGCGGAGAAGGCGCTCTCTCTGCTCGCTTACCTCATCTCCTCCGAACTCGAGCTTCTCGATCAGGTCGGTCACAGCCACCTGGTCGTGCTCGATCTTGAGCTTGATGAGCTGTCTTGTCTCCTCCTTGCCAACAATCTTGCACGGTATGGGGTCGTGGCCGTCGTTCCTCTCCAGGTCTTCTGGGGAAACAGACGCCTCTTCCGTCACATACCGCGTGACGATTTTTGGATATGAAATGGGAAAGCCCCTTGGGAGCTTAAACCCGTCCTTGATTAGATTCTTTCTAGTGATTCTCGAGCGGCGAGGCTCTAGGTCGGCCGGCATTGATAACTCCCGTTAAGTTGGTTCGGGAGTCTTATACCGTCGAGCCAGAGGCTAGCCCTCGAGGTCCTTGAGCCTGTCCTTTGCAGCCTTCAACATCTCCCTGATCTGGCCGCACTCTTTTTCTGATGCGGTCTTCTCCAGGAAGCCGGCTCTCTTCTCGAGCTCGGCTATTGCTGTTCTGGCCTCTGCAACAGGGTCGCTTGAATACTTCTCCATGTTCAAACCCTCATGGCCGATTGGCCGGAAAGAATGCTCAAGATGTTGTTCCAAACATCTATGAAGATGTTGAAGAACGTTCTCAGAGCGGAGAATATCAGACTCACAACAACAGTAAGACTGCTGTCTCCGTACTCAAAGTGTATCCCCCTGTTGTCAGCAGAGAGTATCAGTCTCAATCCATTAGGCTGGACTCGGTCGGGTATCATTGCTCTGCGGCTCCTCGCTCATGGCTACGGGGTCTCCGCCGTCTCCAATTTCTTCCGACTCTTCGGCGTCCCCTACCTTAGAGAATATCGCATCCAGCGCACCCGGAAGGGATGTGTCCAGATCTGACTTCGGAAGCTTCTCACTGACCATCTTCACATAGTGAGTGGTTCGATCCTTGTGGGTCCACTTTCTCTCGTCCCCCTCGAGCTCGACACAGCAGGAGTCGAACTGATCCTTCTTGCAAACAACAGGGATTCCACAGGTCACGTGGAGAGAAAGCATCATGTTCAGGCTAATCGGCGTAAGAACGATCGACTGGTCCTTTGCATGCATGATAAATGGCGCAATCCTGTCGTCATCCATCTCAACCACCATCCCAAGCGGCCCAGCGATCAGGTTCAACGCAAAGGCGTCCTTGTACAGACTTCCGCCCCTAGCGTCGAGGCCTTCGGGCCCTGCCGGGTCGCCGCCGTTTTCTGCCGGCATAAACGCCCTGACCAGGTGGATGGCGTTTCTATAGACAGGGAACGTAACTACCCTGTTGCCGTCGGTGAGGGCCGCGAATGCACACACGTCATCCACTGAGCCCATAAAGAGCGGCGGAACCATGTGTAGTTGGATCATTTCTTCTGAGTTGCTCATTTCCATCCTCCGGATTCTGGGAATTCGTCTTGGTTTCCTGGGTTGCCTTTTCTTCTCTCTTCGTCGTGGTCTGACCTTCGCTCTCTCGAGTTCCTCATGGCAAAGCCGTTCTTGCCGACAAAATGCTCGTTGGGCGCCTCCCGCCTTAGAAGCGAGGGCGTTTGCATCCTTGATGGGACCCAGTGCCTGTCCTTCCCACACTCGGGGCAAGGGGGGACAATGCACTCCCTTGTGTCCGCGTCTTTGTTTAGCAAAGCGTCGGACTCATAGAGGCCGCAGTCGTCACACTTGATGTCGTGAATCACAGGCATTAGAAGAACGCACTCTCGCTTTCTTCCTCTGGCTCGACCAGGTCGTCGAGAAGGTCTCCATCGTCATCGTCTTTGATGGCGGGCGGAGCAAGGACCAGGATGGGCGGCGGTGGGCCTCCGCCCTGCCGAGATGCCTTGTCCTTCTTCAGGTACTCCTTCTGGTCCTTGTCAGACAGGGACCAGAAGTCCTCTGTCATTCCAGGAAACTCAGAGAGTCGTTCCGATGTGATCTGCAGCATCGTTCGACGAGCCCTCTTGGGCTTGTCCTCGGCTGGAGGGGCTGGGTCTTCGACGTCCTCTACAGTGCCGTCCAAGGAGGGCGCCGAAGCAGCCTCTGCCTCGACAGCCGGAGCGGCCTTGGCCTTGGCCTTGGCCTTCTTCTTGCCCTTCTTCGATGGTGTTTCTATCTTCCTCAGCAGGGCCTCGATTTCGTCCTTCGAGCCCGAAGACAGGTCGTCGAAGACAATCTCTTCAACTTCTCCGTCAGGCAGAACAAGCCTCGCGTAGAAATCTGGCCGGGCTTCCCCGTCTTCATTCATGTTGTCTAGGGTTGTGCCGGCAGGGCGGATCTCAATCTCTCCGCTCCTGTCGCAAATGAATCTTTCAACGATTTCACGCGCCATTTTGTTGGTCTCCCATAAAAAGTATCGAGTGGAACTCTTTCCACTTTGTTTCGGTGTCCGGAGGCCACAAGGTCTGGAGCCTCCTCATCCTGCCCTTGGGTGTCGCCTGTGCCTTTAGCCGGGTTACGGCGGAGGATACACCAGAGACAAAACCAACCTCGTAGGCTTTGCCAAAAAACGATCGAATTGCCGTATCGGCCTCTTCCTCGTCAACAAGAGTCGAAGAGGCGTCTTCCATTATGTCGTCTAGAGTTTTCATGTTTTTTCCCTGTGATGCTCCGCAGGCAATACAAGCCCAAACCTTTCCAGAATCTCCGACAATCTCCCTAAGGCCAGTGGAGACATCTGTCATCTCAGACCCACACTTGCATGTAGTCATGCTCCAACCATGCCCCTGAACTTCACGTAGCCATTACTGACGTCTTGTCGGTTAATTTCGATAGTGATTGCATCGCACGCCGCTCTAAATTGTTCTGGGCCGCCTTGGGACCACTTGGAAGCAATCACTGACCTTTCTGGAAACCTGATCACCTTAAACACAACCAGCAGTAGATATATATCCAGCAGATTCTCTTCAGAGTAGAAGATCCTCCCGCAGCCAAAAAACTCCGGCCTGACTCGCTCTTTCTCGACAAGGAACTGCACCTGCCTACACGTCAAACCAAACAACTCAAGGGCCGGGCGCAAGTCCTTCAGTGTAAACATGCCGCCCATCGTGTGTTCCATCATACATAGATTGTTTGGCGATAGCACAAGTGTTTGGAATTATTTCTTCCAGAATCTGGTCCACAGCTTGATCGCTGCCCTCAGGGAGAGACTTAGAGCTGCCTCGAATACTATGAATACGGCTAGCAGCACGACAAACAGAACCGCCAGTTTGGCAGCTGTTAACAGATAGGCTCCTTGGTGCCGACTACTTCAGCTTTTTGCTGACCTCTGACTCTGGGTCCTCTTGAGCCTCGTATTCGCCCAGGTCCATCTTTTCGTCGGGTTTTATGTCTCCACGCTTTGCGGCCACGTCGTCTTCTAAGTACGCCCTTATGGCCTCCAGGTCGTGTTGAATGCTTATTTGCTGAACCTCTAGCCTGCCCGCGACTTCGTTGCAGTGACCCTCGCCTGAGAAGGCGGCCCCTGAGGCCAGGGTCTCGACAACAACGCGCTCAACTGGCGCTGCAACTCCATTGGTGATTGGAGGTTCTGCCAGGACGAGCTCTCTGGGGTCTTCCGGCTCCTCTGTTGAGGCGGTCCCTCCGGACACAAGGCAGAAGACGGAGACGGCAAGGAGGCTCAATATCCCGGTAGCGACAGGAATCAAGTCGTCTCGCTTTGTCATCACCTCTCCTTGAGGAGCTCTTTAATGTCGTCGATCCCGCTCTCTATGTACTGCAGCCTCGTCTCAAGAACTCGTATCGCAGACTCATTAGACTGCACAGAATCTAACTTCGCCGTGCACCTGCCGACGTCGTCCTCTACCCTGCTTATACGTGATTCAGCGCCCCAGGCCCATGACATAGTCCCCAGGACGACGGCAGATAGGATGCCTGTAATCGATTTCCAGAACCATTCTGGGATGTTCACTGAAGCCACGAGTAGACCCTCTAACTGTTGATAATGTTCACAGTGTTCTGCTTATGAGCCTGTGTGCCAGGGTGAGTCGTTGATGAGGCGCAGGCGGAGCAATTACTGCGCCGATGGCCATGACTGGCGTGGCGACCATCAGGGCCTCTCGGATCCTCTGACATTTGTCTGACATCACGCCTCCTCAGGTCTAAACAAGAACCGCACCCAGAATACGACAGGGGGCGGTCTTGTGCTAGGGGGCCGCCTACTGCGGCGTACTGTATACCTCCTATGGAGAGGCCAGTACAGTCTTCCCGTTGTTGGTCTCGAGGAATTCGCTCAGACTCACGCCCTCGTTTGTTCCGTCCTCTTCTCTCTCTTCCCATATCTTGGTGGCCAGGGCCGTAGCGCCGGGGTCGTCGCCGACCCTTGGGATCTTGTCGTCTGCCTCGCCAAGGAACAGGAATCCAGCTCCATTCCCTTCTTCGTCTTGTGAGATCTCAGCCTTCAGAAAACCACCGCTGTACATCCTGGCAAGGAGCATGCGCTGCACCCTGTCGTCCTCGCTCGGAATCCCAAACTTCAGGTATGGGAACCCATCCTCGGATACGCCGACATCGACGACCGTTGCTCCAATCAGCTGCCCGTAGTACTTCGAGTAGAACTCGTTCCATGCTTTTTTCGATATATCCATTCTTCAGTCCTCTTTTTTTTCTCCCTGAGCTTGGCCAGGCATTCAGCTCGTTCATCATTGAGTCGCTTGAGTGTTCGAAGGTCCCACATGTCGCTCTCCCGAGAGAGTGTGCGGCCCAGCCTGGGCCGACCGAAAGGAGGTAAGGCCAGCTGGTAGCTGTGGCCGCACACTCTCGTCTCAGGAAATTGTACCTTCAAATGTCGTGAACTCTGCCTTCTTGGCGAACTCGAAGACTCTCGCTCGCACAGGCTCGGTATCTGCCTCGAACGACACCGTCCAGATCGGCCGAGAGCTGCTGTTCCTGCTGTTGTACCCGCTGTCTGGGTCCTTGACCTCGACCTTGAACACAACGCTCAGCCCATCGAAGTCTGCGTTCCATGTCATGGTCACGACGTCCTCATCTTCGACCTCTTCGACCTTGTAGCTCGTCTTTCCGTCTTCGAGCTGCTCAACGCTCTTCGTGACCGACTTCCATGTTCCGCACTTTATCTTCTTGGTTTGCTTGATCACGTCTGCCGGCGCCTGGCACTTCTCCATCAGCTGGATGGCGGCCTTCCGTGTGCCCGATGTGCTGTTGTGGTCGTCTCGGTAGCGTCCGTATCGGTCGATACAGAGTCCTCCAAATGCTTCGGTGACATCTTTCGGCAGGAGCTTGATAACCGCCTCTCCGAGCACATCGGGGCTCCCGATGCCAATGCTCACATACAGATCTTTCGATTCGTATGCCATCAGCCGCGGAAGCTTGAAGTGGTCGGTTATCTCGCACATCAATACGAACGCCTCTTCGAGGGTTTCGAACGTTTTATCCATCCTGTATCGCACTCTTTCGCCCATTACATGGTCCTCCGACCCGAATGCATTTCGGGTTTCTTCTTGTTTGTCTTGTACCGTTGAATTGGTCGGGGCAGCAGGATTCGAACCTGCGACCCTCTGCTCCCAAAGCAGATGCGCTGCCAGACTGCGCTATGCCCCGAAATATATGGCGCGCCCTGGAGGATTCGAACCTCCGACCCTCGGCTTAGAAGGCCGATGCTCTATCCAACTGAGCTAAGGGCGCATGGGTTCATTTTTTATCTGACTTCGCACGTCTCTTATCATCTCGTCCTCTACGTGGTTGAGAGTGTCGATCCGGGGTCCCATCCCGGTTTGGCTCTAGCTTTCACTTCGCTGGTTTTTCCCTCTTTCTGTTGTTCGCTGTGCCACATTGGACAGCAGCTTGGCCTGTCGAGCTCACGAACAAGGCAGGGCTCGCTCCCGCCGCTGTCGGTATTGCTGCAGGCACTAAACAACTCCCCAAGGGCAATGCACCGCCATCGCAGTTCCCTCCCGGTCGAGCCCCGAGAGGTCCTAAGCTGTACGTTGTACTGCGCTTCTCACTGTAACGGCTCAGGCGGTCGCCCACCCATACGCTCTCAGTGTGTGGTGGGTATCCCCACTCAGCGCCGATCGACACTATTCTCATCCGCTAGGAGTTCTTCTTCTCCTGGATCGCGATACGGGCCTCCTGGGCCAGGGCCTTGATGGCCTGCAGACTTCCTCGGGACCGAGTCCCAGCTTGCTTGTTGCCCTTGTTGTAGAACTTGTCTGCCTCTGCTCTCGCGTTGTCGAGCTCCTCCTGGAGCTTGTCAAAAATATCCATTTCCTCTTCCTCTCTTTCTAGTTGTTGAGCCGAAGCTCGGTTGTTGGCCACTTCGGCCTGTGTCGGCTCATCCCACACTCCCTGGAGGTGCGGATCTGGCCACGGAACTTTCGTCACTACATACCCCAGGCGGTTCACGTACCGATAGCCCGGGGTTACATAGAGGCCATCGTCTTCACACGTGGAGATGATCGTCCACACGCGCTCGAGGGGAACCGACAAGGTCTCGTCGTGCTCCCAGATCGGCTCACCAGCCGGGGAGGTTATGAGTGGAAACCTCTCGTCCCATTCATCTTGAGATAGTGTCATTGGGCATTACCAATCGTGTTTGTCTAGATCGTCGTGCTCTGTACCGTCACAGTCGAGCTTGAGGTAGTCGATATCCAAGCTCCTGCACAGCCTAAGTATCGCCATGAAGCTCTCGGATAGTTCGTCCCGCTCTATCGGACCGCAGTCCTCCTCCCAGACATGAAGCCACCATCCGTGCTCGTAGGACGCCAGCAGGCAGGGGGACTCGTCCATTCTGGACCACTCAACCAGGACCCCGCTGTCTTCTCGAGTGATGTGCGCCGTGCTGACATCAAGCATCTTCTGTATTCCGTCTCTCCGCATTCTGCCTCCTAACCCATGAATTTGTGGATGCTCTTTGGCCTGTTCAGCCCAACGTGGTCTGCGAAGACGAAGGCTTCTTCGTCTCCAAGGTTGTGTCTTATGTCCATAGCGATGAGCACCAGGCAATCGCCGCCGATGAACTGTCGCCCAAGAAGTGCGCTTAGGTGCTTGTAGGCGTGTTCCCAGTCCGGGTCTCCGCGGCTCGTCCCATCATCAGCTCTAACCGACTCATCGGTGCGCCCAACGCTCGTCGGGCCATGTTGAACATCGTGCTCGTGCACCCCGCCCCTATCGCCATAGCTCTGGAGAGCTCCGGCTTTTTCTTTACTAGTCGACATGAGTATTCTCCTGGTCGGTCACCTTCTAGGAAGGTGCAGTTCGCTTGTGGTGCGCCGTGTATTACTCCAACAGCGCAGGTCGCCTTTTTGCAGCAGAAACCGCTGCGTAGGCATTGTTTGTAAGTCATTAAAAACTCCAAATGAGAAGGCTGGAAGCGCGACTGTGCGCTTCCAGCCTTCTGTGCCGAGCGTGCTCGACAGCCCCAATATGGTGGATCCCCTGGGACTTGAACCCAGGACCTACCGGTTATGAGCCGGGTGCTCTAACCAACTGAGCTAGGGATCCAGAAAGAAGGGGGGGGGAGGGGTAGGATTCGAACCCGGGGCCTTCGGATTAAATTAGAAAATTTGATCTAGCCATTGGTCGATTACAGATTTTGAGTATTGCCCTGTTGTTCTAAAGGCTGCGTGCTTTGCTAGCTCGTATCGGGCTACAGCCCTGGGCTCTGTGTCACAAGCACCATAGCTATCGTATTCGGCTAGCTTTTTGTACACGCTTCCCCAGGCATCACGCATAGCCTCTGGCCCCGTTTTAGTTGCGAGGTCCTGTGTGAATTGTTTCTTCGCATTTTCAAGGGTCATCGTAAGCACTTCGGCTACACCCTCTACTCCATCCATGTCGGAATAGAGTTCCCAACTATCAGCGTTCATATCTGCTCCTAAAATGGTGAGCCCTCCGGGGATCGAACCCGGGACCGCCGGATTAAAAGTCCGGTGCTCTGCCGGCTGAGCTAAGGGCCCTCGTCATCAACGTACTCTGCGATCGAATCGCCGGTATCTCTGTCGAAGATCTCCAGCCTTGGTATGCCGTTCGAGTCTCTATACTCAACCAGTACGCCGTTCCTAATGATTGCCTCGGCGTCCGAGACAGTCATCTGGCGAATCACGTGAGCGTTCGGTGGCAGTTTCTTCTTTGCGGCCTCTGAAACCATTTTATCAATCCCTCCTCATTGGCATTACGATTGACGACAGAGACCCGTCGCCTGGGCTTTTCAGCATGATGGGGGAAAGCGAGTCGCTCCCCATGATCGAGACGTCTCCTCCGCCATTCATCACAAACTCAGTTGCCTTCAAGAAGTAAGCTGGGTTTACCGCAATGATTGTGTCTGCCGTCTGGGACGCTGGATCTACAGCAAGCTCAGGACTCTTCACAAGAAGGAAGTCTGTCGAGTTGAGCGATCCACTCGCCACGTCAACCTCGTAATCAAGGACGGGAGGGTCTTTGTCGAGTCGAACAAGGAGCAGCCGCTTCTTCGGCTCGAGTGCTTCGCAAACCTTATGAGCGTCTTTCAAAAACTCATAGATGCGCTCTGTGCTGATTGACAGCCTCCATGCTGGCGACTTTGGGATCACGGCCTCGTAGTCAGGGAAGTCGACAGACGCTTTTGTTGGATAGGCCGCCCACCAGTTTTCGCCCCTCAGAACAAAGTGGCTCTCAGAAAAGCCACAATGAACAAGAGACGGATCTTCGAAGGCCCTTGCCCTGCCAACCAGCCTGCCAGCCTGACCAAAGTACCCAGCAAAGATGTACCTGTCGGATGGAACCTCAATGTCCCCATCCAGCAAATTGAGCCGGTGCCCGTCAGTGGCGCAAAGGCCTCCGCTGTGCGCCTTCACATGAGTGATCCCAGTCCTGTCCGAGTCGGTTGAGGCTGTTTCAGCGATCTTGATGAACCACCCGACATCCACCTGCGACACCTTGTATTTGGACTCCCCGTCTAGGACATTTGGGAATCGGAATTCGTCTGTCTTGTGCAGGTAGATTGGCGCCCCTGGTGGAACATTAAACAGCGTCTTGTCGCCATCCTCCTTCATGTACTTCACGGTCATTTCGCCCGACCCAACGAGCTTCGATAGCGCCTTTGCCGTGTGGTGGGTTACTGCAAACGGGCCAAGTGTCATTCTGTCGCCGGCATCATCAACAGGACAGGACTCCACCTGGCAGGGGACCTTGAACCGAAACCCCATGCCGTGTCGACCCTCCTGCCCTGACCTTGAGCGCTCACCCTCTGAGAGATCGCACTCATAACTGAACAAGGCGAACCCAGACTCAAACACAACACTGGCCGTGTTTGGAGTGATCCCCTTGACTGTCTTCAGCATCTTTTCCAGCTCGCTGATTAGCTTCTTTGCTTTAAGCATTACTTGCTCCAATTCATGTGAACTCGCGGGTCTCTTTGGATCCCGCCAAACTCGTTGTCATCGATGTAAAACTGAAGGCCCCATTCGGTTCTCCCAAGCAGCAGGCCTGGAATCATCCTGACGAGGACCGTGTTGATGCAGCTAAGGGATGTGATGAAATACCCCTCATCCGCTTGGCCAGACAGAACTCGTCCCGATCGAGCGGCTCCTGTGAAGATCTCTAGTAGGATTTCTCCGCACAGAGACCCAGCGTTCAAAAACTCTGACGGTGGCTGATGCTGCCCGTTGATTACGATCGGTGAATTAAGTGCTGCCGAAATCCACCGCACCTCGCCCTGGCTAGCGGGTCTCATAGGTCGAAACCACTTCCACGCGGCCACTAAAAATGGATATCGCCGCAGCTATGTCATCGGCGATGATCGAGTTGATTATCGACATCGGAGTCACCCAGTAGTAGGGCTGTGACCCGTCGTTGTACGTATCGCCGTTGTCGTCAACAGCCACACAAGGAGCGAGGCTCCCGTTCTCTGCGATCCAGGAAATGTGACCTAGCGCAGAGTCCTGAACATCTGCAGGAGTAGCCATCTCCTCCTCTATGTTGCATGTCAGCGAACACAACACATCGTCCTTTATCGCCTCCTCGGCTATATGAAACATTCTCAACCTCCTTTCGGCTCTGCCGTAGATAAGAAAGAAGCGGCCACCCCCACAAGGAGGGCAGCCGCTCAGTGCGGAACTGCTTTCGCAGCCTCAGCCAGCGGTGTTGCCAGCTGATGCGAACCTGACCATCAGATCCGCATTCTCAAAAAACATTCCCGCGTCCCAGGAGAAACTTCTCTCTCGGCTTTCTTTTACCGCCAAGTGGGCACAAACGCGCATAGCTAAAAGAGATGGAGGTGCGCATGCACACCCCCATCTCAATTCGCCAGCAAGGAAGATCGGCCCTGCCACCGTTCATAGCGGGTAGTAGATCAGGCGTAGCCCCTCGTCCTCTTGCGAAGCTGGCGGCGCTGCGCGCAGGCCTTGCTCTTCTTGCGCTTGATGTCCTCGGCCCACGGGCTGTAGCCCGGGACGAGGACATCAAGCGTGGGCAGGTTGAGGTTGGTCGGCTGGTCGGAGATGCCGCCGACCGCCTCAAGGGGCGACACCTCGTAGGTGCTGCCGACCGCCTCGATGCTGCCGACCGCCAGGACAAGCATCATCACGACCATGCATACAATTCCAAAAACCATTGCGTTTTCTCCACGGGCCTCCCCTGACAACCGCCCGACCGCGTATGCGGAGGCGTGCCAGGTTCAGACGGACTCGCACCGTCTCCC
>Ga0098052_1000165_pt1 | contig 39558 bp, 41 predicted proteins | sample 15_taG_FD_81591 | JGI IMG/M metagenome (GOLD analysis project Ga0098052, IMG submission 81591) | Marine viral communities from the Subarctic Pacific Ocean - 15_ETSP_OMZ_AT15312 metaG | ecosystem: Environmental > Aquatic > Marine > Oceanic | place: Pacific Ocean | collected 2015-01-18
GTGGGGGGGATTATGAGGGGGAGGTCTTGACCACCCCTGTCAATGCAACCGTCATCCGAGCGGAGTTCTATGCGGACCCGAAGCGCAAGAAGGAAGCAGCCCCGTCGTCGGTCTCTGTGCGCCCCGGCTTCTCCCGTCTTTGGTCTGCCTTGCATCTGTCCTCTCGTTTTCTGGGGGAGAACACAACCCTGCGAACACAACCGCCACGCGACCCTTACGAGGACTCGCAACGGTTCGTGATTGAGGATCAGGAAACGGATCGGATCTCGGTCGCTGAATCCATCGCAGACGCAATCAAGGGGCTGGGGGCAAGCAGTGCCAACGGCTACCATGTCTATGCTGCGGGTCCGCCACGAAACAAGGTCAAGGTCATTGACCCTCTTCTGTGGTGGAAAGGGTGCCCGTCGTCCGATGCTAACGAGTACGGCCCGACCTTCGACTGGTCCGAATACGCCGAGGCCGAGGGGATCGACCCATACCACAACACCGAGCGGGAAGACGCAGTCCACCTCTGTGTGCCGGACCTCAAGAGGACTCGGGAAAAGTGGTTGATGGAACCGACCAAAATGGTCTGGTTGGGGGAGTTCCGAAACGGGCAGCTACAGATGCCGCAAGAACATCTGGACTACTTGTTGGACGATGTGCTTCAAGTTGCGGAAAGCAAGCGGGACCGGGTGCTGGCGAAGGTGAAGGTGGCCTCGGTGGCTAAAGAGGCACGCTCTGTGGTGGCCTACCACGGCAGCAACGTGCCCATCCGACGTTTTGACCGCTCCAAAGCTGCCATGGGTGTGTTCTGGTTCAGCGACGACAAGGGGGCCGTAGAGCGGGGGGAAAAGGCCAACCGTACCGACTGGCTGATGACCGCCCGCCTCGATGTAGGGAGCAAGATTGCCGGGTGGGACGAGTACGACAAGCTCGGCCTCTACGAGTTGGAACGACAGTTCGACAGTGTGCATCTTGACGATGACTGGATCATCTTTGACCCCTCCAAGATCAAGGTGCTCAAAATGGAAGAGATAGATCGAGGTCGTCGGGCCTCTCCGACCCGAGTAGCGGTGCGGTCTAAGTCTTCCTCGTCCGTGAAGGTCGAGGTGCTGCCCCGCCCTACGGAGAAGGCGCGGAAAAGCTACGGCAAGACGATTGCGGTAGGGCGCTTCAAGTCTTCCATTCCTCTGTTCCGCGTCATGGATGGCGAGGAGCTACGACAGGTGTGGGATACCGGTGACATCAAGGGGGGAGAATACGCCGTCCCCGGAGAGCGAGCCTTTGGTGCCCAGTGGGGGGCGAGTCTCCCCGAGGTAGCCAAGTGGGGGGACACGCAGCGGGGCAAGAGGCTTGGGCATGAGTTGTTTGTGGCCGAGATCGACGGCAAAGGGCGCGTCTTCGCCCACTTGAACGGGGCCAACGGCCAGCTTCAGCCGGACTCTGGCACCGTGGATCTGGATTCTTCCTTCTGCAACACCGGCCTCGGCTGCTCTACCCATGTCCAGAAAAGGAAGGTGAAGCAGTGGTACGTCGTTGATGAAAACGGAAGCCCCCGCAAAGCCACAGCCGCCGAGATTGACGACATGCTCAATGAGGTGGGGTGGAAGCCACGCAAGGTCACTCTGTGGATGGGCCACCACTTCAACCGATTGCCATCCAAGATCGCAAAGGCTCTTGCGTGGGAGACCCTTCAAATGGAGGCCACCTACGCGAAATCCCGTGAGGAGACGCGAGATCTGCGCCGTCGTCAACACGAGTCGGGAGCCAAGCCGCTTGATAAAGACAAGCTCGGCAGGCTCCTGTTCTCTTACTTGGGCAAGGAAGCCCCCGCGTGGTGGGAGACTGCTTCCTCCGTTGCCGAAAGAGACGCCCTTCCTTCCCGAGCGAATGGGACGGATAGCTTTGCAGTGATGTTCTCCATCGTCACAGAAACCGTGGTGCCCTACCAAGGGGCCGACATGCCTCGGGTGGGGGAGGCTCAAGCAAAACAGATTGAGCTTTACATCCCGGCCCTCAAACGCTGGGAACGAATCTGGTCCCCGTGGGGGAAAGGTGCGCCTCTGACGTTCACGGACGATGCGATCTTTGTGGGGCGGTAAAGTCTCGATAGGGACATGAGGGGAAAGGATTGCACCATGAACCGAATCGAGATTAAGACGTTGGCGAAGATCGCCCGTGAAAACCCCGAGCATCATGCTGCTTTGTCGCGGTTGGCGTCCACCTTCCATGAGCAGTTGGTGGAAAAAGCCAAGGCGATGGACGCGCTTGATCCCCAAGTCGCGGAGTGGTTGGCCACGAGTGGCTTGCGGGACGGCGCGAAGGGTGATGATGTGGTGGGAGCCTCCTTCGCGGGGGCGAAGGCTGTGGGTCTCAAACCGTCCCAGACTACGATGGTTCTCCCCAAAGCAGTGGGAATGGCATTGGGCCAACTCAAGAAGAGGCAGATCGGGGGTAACCTCGGAGCCATTATCTCTAAGGACAAGCATATTCTGGATGGGCACCATCGCTGGGCTGCTGCCATTATTGCCGGAGGGAGCAAACCCCAAGTAGGCGGGTTGCTTGTGGATCTCCCGGGCCAAGACTTGCTCAAAGTGCTGAACATCGCATCCAAGGGACTCTTCAAGGTGCGAAACGGAAAGCCCGGCAAAGGCTCCATCTCCACGTTCACCCCGAAGAACACGCAGGCACTGCTGGAGGAGTACGTCGAGAAAGGGGTGGGGGGCGACCACCCCATCTCCGCCGATGAGGTGAAGACTATCCTCACCGACAACTTCGGCTCCGTAGAAGCGGGGATTCAGAAGATGGCTGCTAACACGGCCATGGTGAGCAAGAAGGTACCGTCATGGGCACCCGACCGGAAGCAGATGCCTGTCATCGACGAGAGCAAGCTGCCTGCTGCGGCTAAGGCCCTCACCCAAGGCCTGATCAACTGGCGTCCCCCCTACCCAGTAGAGGAAGGGGAGCCCCTCCCCGGAGCAAAGGCAGCAGCCATTCGATTGGCTTCTTCGTTGCCGAAAGGTTCCGATGAACGGAAAGCTCTGTTGAAGATCTTGAAGACACGCACCGGGTAGGGTCTCTATCGGATCTCACGGTAGAGGTAAAACCCCATGGCCCATGACGATGACACCCCGAAAGTCAGCGACACACCTTTCACCCTGATTCAAAACCCCGCACCGAATCCGGTGACGGGGCAGGATGCGAAGACCATCAAGCAAGAGCTTGTAGACTCCATCATGGACAACTTTAGGAAGGTATTGCCTTCCACTTATGTCGCGCAGGTCACCGGTCCTTGGTACAGCCTCCAGTTCCAAGCGATGGCGGAACAGTTGGCTTCGATCCAGCTTTCAGCCGGGGAGGTCTACAAGGATTCAGACTGGGACTTCACTCGCAGTGATTTCCTCTGGCAAGTGTTGGGGACCCTCGTGTTCCCCGGAGCCACCAACCGTGAAGGGGTGCCCACCATTGACGGGGATCTCCTGTACCGGCAGTTCCTCCACAAGATGGTCCTCTATCTCTTGGAAGGGGCGACGAAGAAAAGCATGGAACAAGGGGTCGATGCCCTCGACCCGACCGTCATCACCACCATCACCGAACGGTACTTGGAATCTCCCCCTCGTGATCCCAACGGCGCTTTCACCATCGAGGACCAGTTCATCGTCGATGTGTTTGTCGAAGGTGCGGCGGCGGGAACTTTCCCCGATGACCCCATCATTCTGGAGCGGAACGCGGCGTTGGTGTTGGCCGCCCTCAAGCCTGCCCATGTCTTCTATTCCTACAGCTACTTGTTCCGCGATGCCTTCGACAAGATCGCTGACGACTCCGGCGGCTTACGGCTCGATCTCGACTCTTACTACTACGCTGACTTGCGGAAGTGGTGCCTCGGTGCCAAACGTATCGCCGGGACCGGGGAAGTGCTTTCCAGCCGCACCCTTTTCACGGACCCTTCGGTGTCGTTTGCTTCTATCCGTATCGGTGCCTTTCTTACCATCACGAGCGGGGCGAACGAGGGGTCGTACCGAGTAACAGGGACACAGGCATTGTTGTCGGGAACGGACGCCACCACCCGCTCCTACACTCTCTCCACCACCCCCGTCGTTTCCGGTACTCTCCGTGCCGAAGCCCCCGATATTTTGAGGGATTCCTCCCAGAACTGGGGCCAGTTCCCAGCCGGTACCGAGATCACTATCGCCAGTGGCCCCAACGCAGGTACTTATCTGTTGGAGGCTGTCCTTGGAGAGCAAGGTGGTTTGATGGGTACCGCTGGAATCCAAGGCACTTCGGTGCGCGTAGCCCCCTCGATTCTTCAAGTAGAGGGGCGCATCCCTACCGTAGCTTCGGCACAGTCCTACACCGTAGGTGTGGACCGTCTGGGAATCCAAACCCCACGCCCCATCGCCGGGGAGGATGTCAGCAACCAGTTTTATCTGTGAGCGGTAAAGCCAAACAAGAGAACCAGATCCTCAAAGAAACGCTGCGCTGAAAACTTTTTTCAGCTTTCGCAGGGGGGTCAGCTTGTGTTTTGGGCCTCTCGGCGCACTAACGGGTGACCACAAAGTATCGGTAAGGGTCAAAGTTCCCCGTGTAACTCCTTTGCTTTGAACGCCGAGCAGGACGAGGGCATGTCGGCGGTCGGATAGATGTCCCCATCTTTTTTCAGGTTTTTTCGCCTTTTTGTGTCACACCGGGGAGCAACTGCACCAGTAGATATAGTGGAGGGGTTTTCACTGCCCTCCTCCACAGGGGGTTTTATGCTCACTCTTTAGACCAAAAGAACACACTGGAGGTTCGTTTCCTCGACTCCAGTCAGCTTTGCAGCCCAGCAGGAAGGCATGTGGGTGGTCGTATAGATGCCTCTTTTCACTTTTCTTCAGAAAGTTTGTCACAAACCGGGACCGAAGTGCCGATTTAGAAGTAGGTCAGGGTTGTTCTTGCCCATTGTAGCCGAGCAGGAAGGCATGTCGGTGACCGAATAGATGCCTCTTTCACGCGGACAGGTACTCCAAGAGCCCCCTCCGCTCCCTGCTCCCTTTGGGGAGGCACGAAGCGAGTCGGATGAGAGCCTTTCGATCTGACGCCTGTCGAGAGAAGGCCTTGGCCCGCTCCATGATGGCCTTGGCCCCGTGGGTTGGGGACTGCACATTCGTGCCCGGGATCTTGCTCGGAGTAGGAAGCCCAACGCCCCGACCTTTCTCATAAGGGGGCCGCGTCTTGAACTGGGCACTTGTCGGGTCCAACACCTTTCCCGCCGGGGTGGTCAAGTAGTAGTGGGGTTCATTCTCATGCACCACGCGGCACAGCTTGTACCCCCGAAACCCCTTCACCTGACCTCCGAGAATACGACGAAGCGCGTCCGAGGCCATTGAGCAGAATCCGGTGTGGGGGTGTGCCCCATCGTCATGCTGCCCTTGATAGTGCTTCTTGAGGTGCCGCCGCATACTGGGATCTTCGATGATAGCCCGCACCAACTGGACAGCTTCTATTTCCTTCTGGGTAGGCATCATCCGCTCCGAGGGTCTGCTCCACGGTATCCATAGGGATAGTACCGGCGGCGTTAAATCGTCTATGGCCCCCAGCAGGTACGATTCCTCGGAGGAGCCATGGCGGGGCCAACCCCAAGTCAAGTCCCGCAAGCCCAATCCAAACCCTATATCTGGGTGGACACCGTCACGGGCGCTGTCACTCAAGGAGAGACAGCCCAATGAAACTCGGAATCTGGCATGAAGCAATCGTAGGAAAGCCTGCAACCGATGAGGACACCTTCAAAGACTACGCTGGGCAGTACATCCAGTTCATCAAGGACAACGGAATCGAGCGAGCGTTCTTCATTATGATGGACCCGGAGATCCCCGCTGGCACCTACGTCAAAGAGGGATGGCTCCAGAAGTACTGGTTGGAGGCGCTGCCCTCTACCTGTCAGGCTGGGTTGGTCCTTGACACAGAGGCACAGTATCCGTGGCCCGGAGCCGCCAAGACCTTTGAGCCGGGCGACACGATGGACATGGCGTTCAAGATCGTGGACGAGATGAACAAGTCCAGCACCGGCCAGAAGGTGACTTGCATCGCCTTCGACTACGAGAACGTCAACGTCTACTATGGCAAGGAGGGCGAGGCGTGGATTGAGAAACTGTGGAAGCAGTACTGGCCCAACGTGCCTCTCGACTACGGCTATGCCCCCAAAGGACCGCCGCCCAACGATCAGGGCAACCACTCCTACCCGGAGATCTACTGGGTCGGTGAGATGGCTGACTGCGGTTGCACGGGCGATGAAGGCCCCAACTGCCGCTGCCCCAACACCCCCTACTGCAAGAACAACGGTGACCCCGACGCTCTGCTCGCGGGTCCACTGGGCGACTACATCGAGAACCACAAGGACTGGTTGAGCCAGTCCAACGTGTGGCCCATGTTCTCACTGGAGGCGCTGTCAAAACCAGCTTGTGTTGCAGCCCCTTATACGGACCATAATGCGTGCGGGATCATGGATGCCTTCGGCACTTGGTCCAAGGCTGACTTCTTGAAGTTCCTCGATGCGGTCGAGGCGAAGTACGGCATCAAACAAGCCATGATGTACGAGTGGCAGTATGTCCCCACCGCGTGGCTCTCCACCGAAACCAGTGTTGAGGAGCACACGGACGTTGAGGAAGTCGGCTTCTGGGGGCTGCTCAAGTTGATCTGGGGGGTACTCACTTCATGTTTCAGACGAGGATCAGACAATGCCAGCGACAATCAAGAGAGGATCGACGGGGAGTGATGTTTCCCTGTGTCAAACTGACCTGACCCAACACGGGTTTACCTGTGAAGCTGATGGGATCTTCGGACCCAACACGGAAACTCAAGTTAAGGCCTTCCAGTCCTCATGCGGCCTCGTTGCCGACGGGATTGTGGGGCCGAACACATGGGCTGCCTTAGAAAAGGCTCCAGAAACTGAAGAACCCATAGATGATCCCACGACATGGGACGACGCCGCAGAAAAGCCGTGGGCCGACTTTGTGCCTCTCCTTGGACCCGCCATGGGAGCCACCTATGCTCTCTCGGGCGGTCAGATGCCCACCCTCCCCCCGGGTCTGCGTTTGAACAGCAGGTACGTCGGGGACACCACCACCAACTGCGTCATGTTCACGGGCTACCTGCTCGGGAATGGTTTTGGCGGCCCCTTCTCGGGAGACCAATGGGCGCGGTGGGCACTGACCCAGCCCGAGGAGTATGACTACCGAGGCTATGGCCCCGGGGTGTGTGCCGAGTGGGGGGTGGGGGAGATGATGCCTCCCGGAGCCGTGCCTAAAGATGGGGTCTACCTCCTTCAGACCATCCGAGGATGGCCCAGTGGCCACTCATGGATGGTCCTCGACTACGACGAGGCCACCGGGAAGATTCTTACGTTGGAGTCCAACACCAGTGGGACAGGACTCAACGGGGTCGGGTTCTGGAACCTCGGTCCTATTCGCTCTACCAATGCCGCCAACTGGAAAGAGCGGGTTCACACAACATGGGAAGAACGCATCGCGAGTTCCACCGAGATCAGTATGTGTAAGCTGGCAATCGACCACCAGAGTGTTCTGGATTGGATCGCAAGCCAGTAGTTTTTTTGGGTTTTTTACCCCTCACCGGTCAGATGAAGGGCACTTCCGCACCTTGGAGGTAGAGGCGACAGTTCAGTTGCTTCACTTTCAAAAGGGAGTTGGCCCATGCCGACCATATTCATAGAAGAAGAAAAACGACGTTCATACCTCCCCTGCCATGGCGGGGAAAACCCTGATGTCCTCACCCAAGCCGTAGTGGCCGAGTGTTGGGCTTACATCAAGGAGTTCTACGAGGCTCCACAGGAAGAAGCCCTGACCCGGTGCTTTGTGCGGCTGGGAGACCACAGTGATCTCCGAGAGTGCCACGACTGCGGCAGACCAATGGGGGCCGATGCCCCGTCATTCTCCACCGTGGAGGAAGATGGGGAACCTGTCTGCCTGTCCTGCGGCTTGGGTTTCATCGTAGACAACCGACTGGACGACATCGTGAACACGATGAGGGTGCCCCACACTTTCCGGGACGGGGTGAAGATAGAGCAGCTTGTGCTGGAATGGCCAACGCTGGAGGAGAAACTGCTGGGCAACCTGTACTTCGGCTATGGGCACCCCGACCATCCATTCCACAACGCTCGGGAAGCTCTGTTGGTACTCGGGTTGTTCTCGGTGAAGCCTGCGTGGCGAGAGGTAGGTATCGGTATCGCCGAACTGGCGAACCTCGATTGGGAACCAGAATCCGAACGAGGTTGGCGGCTGGTTCTCGATGCCGCCAACACACAGAAGGTTAGCTTGCTGACCCTGCTGGAGAGTCAGTTCACCACGTTAGGGGAGTGGGAAGGCGATCTCTGGATCAGCCTCGACATGACCCACCGTTGCCAAAGTGACGGTTGTGGGAGACCACTCGGCCCTGACAGCGCCATCTACAAACCCGCTGCCGAGGTGAATGGTCACGGTATGTGCCTGTTCTGCGGAACCCTTCGCATGATTGATGCCATCGCTCGGGGTGGCACCGCTGGCGGTTACCTCGTCCCGATAAGTGAGAGGGCCGTTATCCACAACAAACTGTTGTCGATGGTGGGCGGTCTGTGGGGGTCCGAACGCAGTTGGAAGCCCTCGGGCCTCTGGGGGCGAGAGGCAAGTCGTCAGGGGCACGGCTGTGCCGAGGGTTCCGAACCCCTATGACAACCAGTTCACGACGCCCACCATCAGAATGACCACGATGATCCCCGCGACAAGAAGTGCTTGAATCCACCGGTCCTTATCCATACAGGTAGAGGGCCATAAGCTCCCTACCGCCTATCTTTTGAGGAAAGAGGCCGCCGTCTGAAAACCCTTTGCGGTGAGCTTGTGCGGCCCTCGCTTCGTCAGCCAGCCCTTTTTCAGTGCGTGGCTCTGATAAGGGATTGCCACATTGTTCAGAGGGAGGGTCCCTTCCGGGTGTTGAACCATGTGGTGTGCCCACCCCACTAAGAGTTTCCGGGTCATCTGGTCGATGAAAGCCATCTCTCCTTTACTGCGTTCTTCCATGTCGCTTTTACCTCCACCCCCACTCTACCGCCACGGGGGAGAAGTGAAGCCAAGAGGCCGGTATGAAGACTATTGGATGCCATAGCGCAGGAGACCTTCCATGGCCGAACTCCACATCTTCGATTTCGATGGGACATTGTTTCGTTCCCCCTCCGCCCCGGCCACATGGAAGGGTGGTTGGTGGGGAAGCGTGGATTCTTTGACCCCTCCTTGTGTCCCGGCCAAGCCGGGGCCGAAGTGGTGGGTTTCCTCCACTGTCAGTGCAGCCAAGAAGTCTATCTCTGACTCCGATGTCTATGCGGTGATGATGACGGGACGCGATGACCGCGCCGACCTCCGTTACCGGATCGCCGACCTCCTCAAGATCAAAGGTCTTAACTTCGATCAAGTCGTTCTCTCTAAGAGTGGGGACAGTATCGGTGACAAGAAGCGGCAGTTGGGGAAGATGCTGCGCCGCTTCCCTATCGTGGACAGCGTGAGCTTCTGGGATGACCGCCCTTCCCACTTGAAACACTTGGCGGGGGTGGCCGAGGACCATGGGATTGATCCTAAGCTCATCCACACTCACCTTGTCCGAGCCAAGAGCCAAGAGCCTCTGTGTGGGGAAGAAGAACTGAAGGTGGTCAACCCCATCATCCTCGACAAACTCAAGAAGAAGTGCCGTTATGTGGCTGTGTTTTTGGATGCCGCATCAAAGTCCAAGCTGGCCTTTGAATATCCTTTCCTCCACGACAAGCTCCAGAATGAGCATGTGACACTGTGCCTCAAGGACTTCGATGGCTTGGAGGATTTGCTCTCAAAGCCGGTGCGGATGAAAGTCATCGGCTACGCGGAAGATGACAAAGGTCAAGCAGTGGTGGTGGATGTGCCCAAAGGGTTCATGCAAGACGACCGCACCCCTCATGTCACTTTGTCCCACCACCCTTCGGTTCAACCCGTTTACTCTAATGATCTCCTCAAGAAAGGGTGGGAACGGGTACGGGGGCCGACCCTCAAGGGAATGGTGGATATGCGCCCCAGTGCGCTCACTTTCCCTTCTCGCGCTGCCAGTCCCGCTAAGGTTGCCCACCGCTACACGGTGAACATTCTATCCCTCTCTTCGGAGTAAGGAGCCCCTCATGCCCACCGACCGCACCAATCTTATTCGCTTCGCTTCTGTTCTTCCCGCCGGGTCGGAGGAGCGAAGAACCCTTCTGTCCGCTGTGAAGAAGGCCGACCTCCGTAAAGACAAGAAGCTGGCGAAGGCCATTGAGAAGTATATGCGAGAGGTACAGGACGAATCCCAGCGTCAGATGGACGGTGACAAGGCATGGGGGCGTGGCGGTAAGTACGACCCTGTGGCTGATGTCGGTGTTTGGATCGGTGACGAAGCCAAGCGGAAATCCGACTCCGGCGCACCCGTCGTCTTCCATTTCGATGGGGCCGGGTACGACATGTTCTCCACGAGCGGGGACTACGCCTACATGGGGCTGCGGAAATACCGGCAGTACATCGAAAGGTTGGCCGACCAACACGGTTACGACGCCGAAGGCATCAACAACTGGTCGATGGGTTTCTGGCCCAAGTATTAGAGGTCGGCCAGAATATCGTCTACGTCCACAGCGGCGGCCGGAGGCTCGGGGGGTGCGGCTTTGCGCCCCTTCTTGGCGGCCTTGGCTTTCCCCACGGGAGCCTTCTTCAGAGGTGCCGAAGGGGTCTCGGGGGGTGGTGCCGTGCCTTCTACCTTAGTCTCGGTCTCTGGAGGGACAGCGGCGGCCGGAGCGGTGCTCTTTGACGGAGCGATAGGCAAACCTCCTCCATTAGAGACAATGCCCCACACGCCCCACCGGACTTTCTGGACCAAGCCCCGTTTAGCAAGACTTTTAAGGGTAGAGGATAGAGCGGGGACGGAGATGCCCACCGCTTCAGCCAACTCACCTGTCTCCCGGTGTGCCCCATTAGAGAGGACTTCAAGGACGGCGTGTTGCCTCTTTCCCAGAGCCACCGGCACGGGGGTGTTGTCAACGGTTTCGGTTGAGCCACCATGGGGTGCTACAGTGGGGCTCGGAGCATACCCACGCTCCGCCACGCGCTCTCGACAGAACGCCATCATTTCAGTGTGAGATGAAAACTCAAGGGTTATCTTCATGCGTCCCTCGCTAAGATTGTACCGGTGAAAAGAAGACTCACCTCCTTTACCGGCACCCGAAGGTCAAGTAACCCCCCTTGACTGTAAAGAACGTCAACTTGATTGTCAGGTCACCTTGTGTGCCTTTGTGTGGGTTCTTTACCTCGTCGGATGTGGGCCGGGCGCAGCAAGCTCCACCCCACGAGCACCACCCCCATAGATACCCATAAGGGGAGGCAGAGGAGAGCGATGGCTTTGTTTCGCACCTTGTCTCTCCGCCGTTCATGGGAGGGGTCTCGCATGTGGACATGATACCCCCCAACGCAAAAGAGGCCCCCTCTCGGAAGAGAGGGGGCCTCACGGGTCTTGTTGCCACAATACGTCCTCGCACAAGACAGGAGAGGTTAAGGAGCGGCCTCGGAGAAAACAGAAACCGGGCGGCGAACCGTTGTGACTACCGGGTGAGTGGGTGATGACCACTCTGGATCTACGGAGATTGGTGCAGAGGCAGACCCCCTTGTTTGTCTATGGGGTCCATAGGCACATGAAGTTTTCATCCACCCCGGCGTTCGTGAAGTACGCCTTGATCTGGTACAGCGAGCAGTTCGCCATACCATTCTGGGTGATTGGGCATGTGCATCTCTACTTCACCAGCTACCACGCCACAGTGGACGCAGTGGGGTCCATGGTGTTGCATCTGCTCGTGGGGCTGGGGTTCTGGTTCGGGTGGCAGAACTACCGCGAAGAGCACAGCGAGGATCAGTAGTCTCTCTATGGAGGGCGCAGGGTAGGAGATCCCCATGAAGTCTTTAGACCGTAAAGCCCTCATCCGCCTTGCGTCCTCCCTCCCCAAAGGGTCCGAGGCTCGCCGGAGCGTGTTGACGCGACTGGCGAAAGCAGATGACAAAGGACTCTGGTGGTCGGCGGGAGGTCAGCATATCCCTGCTCCTCTGCACCATGACATCGTTGCCCTCAATGAGAAGTTTTCAGGAGCCTTGGCACACGCAGTTCACGAGGCTCAAGATGAACTTGCGTTGAACATCTCCGACCAAGGTCTGGCTCTGTGGCTCCACGAGGGCCACGGGTATGCGGGGTTCACTAAAGAAATCACGAAGCTGGTAGAGAAGACTCTGCGTAACTTGGCCCCGATGGGGAAAGAGATGGAGAAGCTACTCTCACAGGTCAAGGAAGACTAATGAAAACCACCGAACGTCAAGCTCTCATTCGACTCGCCTCTACTCTCCCCAAGGGGTCACAGGAGCGGAAGACCCTGTTGGCAGGCTTGCGTCGCGTCGCTACAAAGTCGTGGCAGGACCGCAACAACAAGTGGCAAGACGGCCCGTGGGACCCGGAGTTAAGTAAATATAATCTACGGAGATTCAATAGTTCCCCCCAAGAGCGGTTCAAAACCCTCCAACAATACCAGACCGTGGACAACGAATACGCTGCGTTTGAGGCACTCTCCAAAGCGGATCGGTTGAGTCTGCTTCGGGAGAAGATTGCTCCCGGTTTAGACCTTTCCTCTCTTACCGATGCGGCCATCATCCATCTCCTGTTTATGGGAGGGAAGTACCCCACGGCCAAAGGGCAGCCCGATCTCCCCTCCAAGAAGGAGATCAAGAAAAGGGAGAGGGCCGCCCTGAAAGAAAACAGGGCGCTGCAACGTGAACTGAAGGCCCAAGTAGACGACCTTCTCAAGCAGATGCCCAAGAACGAACGCACCCCTACGGGGAGAGCTATTAGCAGGCAGATAGATGCGATCACCCCGTGGTTGAAGGCGTTGGAGGCAGAGGTCAAAACCCTCAAAAACCCACCCACTCCCGCCGGGGCAGCCAAAAGCTCGGCTAACTTTGAGCAAACCCTTGGACTGATGACAGCGGCTCTCGCTGACCCTTCCATGAGACTGCCAGACCTCAATAAGCTCTGGAAGCGGCTGCTGGGCCTCCAGCAGAAAACAGAAACAGCCCTTGAAATCCAAGGCGTTTTAGCTGGTGAGGGGGTGGCCCAACGCTATCGGAGGCGGCAAGACAAAGCCACCGCTAAAACCACAGTGCGTGACCAAAAGAGAGAGGAAGAAGTTGCACAAGTAGCAGAGCGTAAGAAAGAGAGGAAGGTCCGACCTCCTCGGCCGCCAATCACCAACTCTCCTCCCCACCCCATCTTCAAGACCCTTCCCCGTAACTATAGGGGACTACCCAATGTCACTCGTCAGCGGCTGATGGCTTTGGCACAGGATATTCAGGATGACATGGGGTTCCTTGAGTCGTCCGATGGTGACCGCCTTAAAGAGATAGCCCAAAACGCCCGTGGTAGGGTCAACCAGTTTTGGTCTACGGAATCGGGTATGACGAAGGAAGAAGCGTCTGACTACCGCAAGCTGTTGAGGAAAGCCCAACCCAAGCGGTGGCTCAAGGGACTCGCCGACGCCATTGAAAAAGCTAATCTCGCCGTTAAAGTCTACGAGGGGATTAGGAAACCCACCCGGTGGGACGACCAGATGTTTTATGAGCTTTCTTCCCAACTGGTGCAGTTAGAACTCATGGACATGGCCTACAATCAACCCGCCCTCACTATAGCGTTAGGGGCTGATCTGGGGTTCAAGTGGAAGCCCAAGAGTGTGGCGAGGGGGGGAGGATCACAGCCTAAAGGATATAAGGGTCGAGGGCACTACTCACGCCCCAAGTCTCGGGAAAAAGACGACCCGTGGGCAAAAAACAACCTCTCCCGGGCACGCCGGGCATCAACTGGAGATCCCGCCATGTCTGACCGCAAAGCTCTCATTCGACTCGCCTCTACTCTCCCCACGGGGTCGGAAGACCGGCGCACTATCCTCTCTGCACTCAAGCCCCAGATGTCTGGAGCAGGTGGGTGGCTCGTCTACAACGACAAGACCAAGAAGCAGGTGGCACACGGGTTCTCGGATCTCCATGCGGCCAAGAGATGGATTGAGGACCGGGAGCGTTTTAACAAAGAGACTCACCATCTCCTTCAGCAGAAGATCGACAAGGCCATCAAGGGTTTTGAGAAGTGGGTGGCAAAGCTCTACCTCAACGACTTGGGCAGGGCTTACAACCAAATGGGTGATCTGGAGGGTGTGTTCAACCAGCTTGGGCACGACATCCGTGACGAGTACGGTGACTATGTCTCACGCTCTGACTACATCGAGTTCTATGAGGAACTGACGGACGACGGCTTTTACGGGATGGAAGAGGCCATCGAAGAAGTCGAGCATGATCTCAACGAGATGATTGGTAACGGCTGGGCAGATGATGGCTATGAGGATCAGGTTCAAGAGGAAATCGAGAATCAGATCCTCCCTCGCTTTGAGGATGCCTTGGATACCTTCCGAAGTGAGTACGGCAAAGTCCCTCGGGTGGCGAAAACTGCTTCCGTGCTCGCCTGTAAGAAAACGGCTGTCCAGAGGAGGACCCTCTCGGCGAACGCCCGTTTCAAGCGGTGGCTCAAAACCATTGATGACCACATGCAAGACCGGGGCATGGGCTATGAAGATGCTGTCCCCAGCCGCGACGGTGACGAAGCCATCGAGAAAGTCTGGGAAGCTCTATTCAAGCGTGGTGCCTCTCCTATGGATGCCATCGAGAAGGTCTTTGGATAGGCCTATCACCTCTGGCTGGTGCCGTCGGGGTTCTCTCCGTCTTCCAACACATCGCGCCCATAGAAGTAGCCCACCGGGATGGTTGGGTACTCATCCTCCTCCGCTGTAGGGGCGAACACCCACAGGTGGTACTGGTTGCAGCTATCCACAAGGCGTGATTCCGCTGGGAAGATTTGCACAGCTTCCGCATCCGGCGAGATCAACTCTGTCTTGATTCGCTGGAAGTCCCGGAAGTCCGTGATGGCGATGTTGTGGATGTGGCGGATTGAGACATGGATGATGGGAGGCCACCCTTCGGCCTGTTGCTTCGCCGGGTAGACATGCACGATGTAGCGGCTGTTTTCGTAGGTCGTTGACCCATCCCCCAATCTCTCTCCGGTATCCACCCATTCAGTCCACGGCTCCTCCTCCAGTCGCAGCACCCCTCCTTCGGGCAAGACCGCTACAGTCTGTTGAGGCACCTTGCTCGCAGCGAGGGTTTTCTTGCGGCTCTTTCGGGTGCGCCGTTCGGCGGCGCGGCGTTGGTTGCGGTTCATTGGGCTGCCTTTCCTACCCACGACAGGATTCGCGGGTTGTTTTCCTTGAGTTGCTGGCTCAACCACTCTGCCAAGTGTCGAGAGGGGGCGTAGCCGTTGCCCACCGAGTAGCCCACCTCGTAGGGGTGGAAGGGGTAGCCCCAAAAGGCTTTCGCCATGGCGCACTGGATGAGATTGAAGTCCATCGCGTGTGACCGCCGCTTTCCGTTGATCACCATTTCCTTCATGCAGCTAAGGTGAACTGCGTGTGTGAGTTCATGGAGCATCGTCATCAAGAGATCCCCTGCATTGGGGGCTTGGGGCACAGTGATGACGGCCCTTCCGCCCCAGTAAGAGGCCTGTCCCGAAGTATGGGAAGAGACTCTTTTGGCAGTGCGTCGCACCACGAAGGTTCCCGAGGCTTTCACATCACCTCGGCTCTGCATGGTGTGCGCCCATATCTTTTTGGCCCTGCGAGTGGGGAGAGTGCTGCTCTTGGGGAAGCTGGTCGGCGTTCCGTTCTTGCGTCGAAACTCCGCTGCGGCTCCCACGGCCTGATCCCAACGGGAAGAAGCACACATCCGCTCCACCAACTCCATCGCGTTGAAGCTGTAGCCTTCGCGGGTGGTGACCTCAAAGCGGTCCTCACGCATCCATGATCTCTTGGTGCGGCGGGGTGCGCCCTTTCGCTTCTCGGCTGCCTTAGCCCGTTTAGCTTTGGCCGCATCAGCTTTGGTTTGCTTCTTGCGCTCGTGGACAAGACAGGTGCGCTCTACCAGCTTCCCGGTCTTTCCCGTGCAAGGGAGGCAGTAGCGAACGGCATTGTCCTTCCGGGGGCGGGAGGGGCCAAGTGCGCCTTTCTCACATTGTGGGCATGTCCAGCGGACACGTTTATTCTTCGCAGGCATGGATGCCTCCTTCTAAGACTTGGAGGAAAGGGGCTGTTGGGTGTTGGCGGTCAGTAAAGGCGTGGGCTTGGTCGTCAGCTTCCACTTCGGCTTTTCGCCGTCGCTCTCTTTCTCCAGCCTTTTCTCGCTTCTTGCGACCTCGTTCAAGAGCGGCGTCACGTTCTCCGGTGGGCATGAACTCGCCGTCCCTCAATAGAAGAGCCGGGATGGGATCATCTTCATCTTCAAGGTCCGAACATTCACCACACAGATAGAAGTCGCAGCGCCCGTTGTAGTGAATCCATGTGCTCTGCCGGGGGGTGTAGGCTTTACAGTAGACGCATAGGACACACCCGGCTTCCACCGTTGTCAGGTCCACTACTGTTTCGTGATGGAGCATCTTGACCCCCGGAATGGCATCGCGGGCATCGAAGGCAAGCGACTGGAGATCCTTCAACAACTTCTCGGGGGTGGTCCACAACTCGTCCACCGTGTAGTCCACCCCTTCGGAACCTCCGGCGAAGGTGACCTGCCACTGCCCCTTCTCATTGGAGTACAGAGCAACGTAGGGGGGGAGGTAGGGGTTGGCGCGGTTATCCTCGCCGAGACCCACCCGAAACCGATGCTGCTCACCCAGAGTGAGCAGCGCGGCGTAAAGATCGTGTTGAGACATAAGACTCTCCTGTGTTTCACCTATACGGAGATGCAAAGGGGAGTTGAAACCCCCTCAATCGTCCGAGTCATCGTCGTGGGGCTCCCAATGAGCCTCCCCTACGAGTTGTAGACCTGCGGAGTTGGCGGCATCAGTAGCTTCCGCTTCGGTGGGGAACTCCCCCCAGCTTTTGTCGGGGTTACGAACCCAGCCTTCTTCTACTTGGCCAAGCTCGTCTTCTACTTCCCCTCGCTCCACCAACCAGACCCCATAGAGGGTGTCCGAACCGGGAATGGGGTTGCTATCGCCATCGTAGGCTTCCTCCCCGTACTCATGCACAAAAACGGCAGCGTGTGGCGTACCTTTCATCTCATCCTCCTTTGGCTCAATGGCCGAAACATTCCAAACAGTAAGTGCCGTTCCCCTTCCCCTCTCGGCGCGTAGCATTGAGGACCACGAAGCCTTGGCTTCCGGAGTGGATTTCCTCGCACTTCACGCAGTAAATCTCGCGGGTGAGGGCCACCTCACCCATCCGAGAGCGAAGCGAGTCCTTGGCCTCCACCAGCTTGGGAAGGACCACATCGGTCAGCGCGTTGCGTAGGTAGAGGAGATTCTCCGAGGTGAAAAGAAGCATGGCTTGGGTCACTGCTTCTTGCGAGCACCCCATGTCTTGAGGGCGCACAGGTCCTTGATAGGTCAAGGAGTGGAGATACTCCAGCCGCACATCAATCACGATCAGCGCCGCTTGCACAGCGTGTTCGGCATCAATCAAATCCAACCACGCCCAGTCCCCCCTGAAGTTGGCGGGTTCGGCGAGCTTCATCCACCCCCGTTGAACGTCGGCCAAGATCTCTTCTTTGTCTGCGAGAGACAAAGGAGCCACGACTTCGGAGGGGAGTCCTTGAAACAGGTAGGGATGCTCGATGGCCTCCCGAATCTTCTTGGCCTCGTCGAACTCGCCACGCTCATCGAGGCGGTGGGCTTTATGCAGGGCCGCAGTTTGGGAGGTCAGGCGGTCCTGTTCGTCCTTAAAGAAGTTTAACCAGCGGCCTTCTTGGGGGATCTCCGCCCACGTTTCGCGGGTTTTGCCGAAACCGGCCTCGTAGTTGTGCATGGAAATGGTGGTTTGCGTGAACATAAAGGACTCCTGTTTTCCATATACGGAGACAGGGCACGGGTTTGAACCCCCTTCTGAAAAGCCCAGCTACAACAGCTACTTGCGTGTGGGCCGTTAGGCTGGCTATCTCCTTGCTTGGGTAAGAAGTTCCCCGGAGACCCCCTTATGTCAGGTTCATTCACTTCGTCCGACCGTTCCTCCCTCCTTCGTTTGGCCTCGACGATGTCGAAGGGGTCACAGGAGCGGCGGACCCTGTTGGCTTCTCTCAAGAAAGCCACCCTTGATGACCGCACGTTGGATCAACTGGTGGATATGGCTGTTGAGTCCGTAGGTGGCGACCCCACCAACTCCGACTTCACTCCAGCCTTGAAGGGCGCTCGGGACAAATGGGAGAAAGCGGTCGAAGGAGCATTGGAGAAGTGGCTGGAGAAGCCCAAAAACTTCGCCAAGCTCGATCTTGACTCCAGTGTTTTCCGTGGGGTCGAGGATCAAGATGACATTGATATGGTCGTCGAAGCCCTCCAAGAGCACCGAGGCGGTGCAGGCTATCTCTACTACATGGAGATGGAAGGCCACGGAGTTGGGACATGGGATGGCGACTGGGACCAGTTGTTCGTCGAGGGTGACCGGACGGTGAGTGAACTGTCGAAGTACATGGAACGGGCCGTCAACAGTGAATACATCAAACTCAACAACGAGATCGCCGATCTTGCTTTCGCTTCGGTCCCCGAAGATGAAGACGACTACGAAGATGACAGCTACAAGAGCAATCGCTGGGCAGCGCGAGGTGCTCTGGTTCGCTTGGCTGCTTCGATGCCCAAGGGATCAGACGAGCGCAAGGTCATCTTGGCTGGGCTTCAGAGGCGGGCTGATGCCGCACTCGATCCTCGCAAGGCGGTGATGTACTTCGACATTGTATTCAATGAAGGGGACGCCGAAGAACAGGCCAACGTGGAATACTCTCCCGAAAGCCATGAGCTTGCAAAGCGGCTCATGGACCCGGCGGACAAGGGTAGGAGCCTCCTGAAGCTGGAGGAGGAAGCCTATAAACGGGCGGGGTCCATACTCAAAGTCCGACTCGGGAACGAGGGGCATAACAGGGGAGATCTCGTTTGCACCTTCAACGTGTCTTCGGTGAAAGAAGTGGCGAAGGTCTGGGACCGCATCGAGCGCAACATGTCCAATGACTACGAGATGGATCTGGACACCCCGTTCTTTACGGCGATGGATTTCCGTTTGTACCCACAAGGGGTCAATGGCCCCTCTTACGGAGAGGGCGAGTATGGGGGGGACATTCAAGATTGGTTGGATGAGCAGGAGGTTTAGGCACTCATCTTCTTGGTCCTCTTGACTGCCTTCCAGAACCAATCCTTCTCATACATCCACTCGTAGCAGTGGCACTCCTGTGGGTACGGGTTCTCACACAAGAGACAGATGAGGATGTAGGTGAGTCCTCGGCACGCCCGGCACGCTACTTTGGGGGTGGTGCCGTGGCGGAAACGCCTGTCTTTGCAGGGGCGGCAATCGACACGACCTATCCACGCGAACGGGTTGTCGATCATTCAGAGGAGTGTGGCCCTTGAACCCGAACGAGGGCTTCTTCCACTGCCCCCTTACAGAACTGCTCGGCCATCTGCGCGATCTGCACGCGGAGAGCCTCTTCCAGTTTCTCCGGGGTGAGATCTTCCACTTCTTCCCCTTGTGCCAACAGAGAGATGGCGATGACGTAGGCTTCACGCCTCATGTACTCCACCAGCATCGCATGAGCGATCTGCACCAATCCACCGGAGGGCCACTCCTGCACGCGCTCCCCATCGCCCGGAGTAGCTGGACGGTGGGAGGAAAAGACAGCCCCGTCGGAAAGACGGAGCCGGGCCTCCAGCAAGATGCGGACGGTATCAAACTGTTCGGACACAGAACCCCCTACAGTTCGCACACCCCGCCCACACAGGCGAGGGTTTGTGCGCCTTCTCCTTGGTCCTCCCGCTCGTAAAGGGAGAGGATGGAGTAGTCAATGTTGGGGAAGTTTCGCAGACGGTCAGTGTACTCGGCTTCGGTGATTTCCTCATAAGGGGCGAGTTCGTACTTCCCCCCATCGTAGGGGAGGAACGAGAGGCCCGTGATCTCATCGAAGTGCTCATAGACCCACTCACCGACGCTGTCCCACTCATTCTCGCGCACATACACCGTGGCTGACTGGTTGTGGCCCCTCTTGGAGCACCATGTCTTCATCACATGGAGGTAGCGGTCCAGTTGATCCAAGGCTTTCTCATCCTGTCGGATCATGGCTCCTTCCGGCGACTTGACGGGGAACTCGGCCACCCATGTCGGACATGCTGAATCTGGGGTGTCCTTGTATTTCACATCCTTATGAACGGGAACCCCGGAGTCACGGATGAGATGGAAAAGGGGATCACTCCCACTGATACGGACTCGGCGAACGTAGTGGGCTGCGTAGCGGGTGTGGAAGCCCGAAGCGCAATCGACCGCTTGGGAGGAGTTGCCACTTGGTTTCCCGCAGGTGATCGCCGCAGGCATGGGGATATTGAAGTGAGCGGCAGCGGCAGCGGCGGTCTCCAACGCAATCTGATTGAAGTAAGCCATGGCTTCGGTGTCATTAGAGAGGGTGGGGTTGTCACAGTGGCCGGTGATGTCCACCCCGAGAAGGTGGTCCTCCTCGCAGTGTTTCTGCCACGCAGGGCGCAGGTAAGGAAACTTTGTAAAGGTGCTCTGAATCGTTCCGATCCATGTGGCCACGCGGACCTTCTCGGCGAAGGATTCCCGAGTATCTTCTTTCCGCATCACCGCAGCCGAGAGGTTGCAAAACTGTCCTCCCCCACCTTCCCCGGTCCACGGGTCCGTGCTCTTGGAGTACCGCAACAGAATCTCTCCGCACGGATTAGAACGACAGTCACTGCGGCGTTCGGCTCGCTTGGCCGTCGGGAACATGAAGAAGCCCCGTTCCCCGGACCCGCTGTTCTGGAGAGCCGACCACTCTTGGTTAAAGAACTCTCGGGTGGGCTTCTCTTTCCAGAAGCCGCTGAAGTTCGCCATATAGCGGCAAGCGGGGAAGCTCCCACGGCTCCAGTCCTTAGCATGGCGCATAAGCTCATCATCGGGATCACTGAAACAGATGAGAGCGGCACGGCGAACGCCGCCTGCCATCACGATCTCACCAATCATGCACGCGATGTCACTCACCTCCACCGGAGTGAGTTTCTTCCCGGCTGCGCTATCAAGGGTCTCCTGACAGAACTCCAATAGGCGGCGAAGGGGGTCTGGCCCCGAGGCCCGCCCACCTTTCGTCTTGCACCGAGCCCCTTCGGGGCGAATACGGTTGTAGTCGTACTCGACGGTGTAGCCTTTCCACATGAGAGTGAGGCCTTGAAACACCGCATCGGCCCACCCCTCGGTAGAGTCTTCGATGGTGTAGGGGACGCTTTCCCCTTTACGGAGCAACACCTTGGGGAGATTAGATACAAACTCCCGCTCGACGGAGTAACCCACCCCAGTTCCCATCATCAGGATGTAGAGCATTTCGGAGAACGCACGCAAGCTATCCATCGGGATGAAACTACAGTTGTAGATCATTGTGTTGTCACGCTCGGCTGCCTTTCCTGCGGACCACAACGCTCGCATAGAGGGCAACGTCGCCATCTTCAACATGCCGTGCCGGATGTCCTTCAAAACATGGGTGGGCACCTCTCGGCTCCGTTCCAAAAACCCAACGTAACGATCAACCGCCTCACTGTATGTCTCCCGTGCTCCCTTTGCCTCATTCCAGCGAAGGTAGGAGCGCGTGACTACGAAGCGGGAGAGGGCGTTCGGATAAACCATCTCCGGTTCCTGAAAGACCTCCTCGCTGGCTCGGGGGGGAGTTGAGGTCGTCAGATCAGGGTGGAGTTGGTTCATGGAAGTCCTCTCAAAATGATGGGTGCTCTGCGGGCAGGCATAGAAGGTTGGGTATCAACAGCCTACCGAAAGACAGCCTCGGAGAAGAGCACTCTGACAGGCTACCCAAGGGGCCGGAACCCCGCGTAGCACCCCCCTGTCGGCATACGCGAGGTCACGGACGAGGAGTTGTAGTGATTCCCTGCTCCATCTTTTAACAGCGGGCAAAATCGTTTTTGTGACAGCCCATTCAGGCACACCCAGAAGTGTGCCGATTTGGGACGGGGTGCGACCTTGCTCAAGAAGCACAGACGCATGAAGCCATTGGTAAGCCAAGTCCGCCGGACCACCACGCGCACGAAGCAGCAGCATCGTGGGGTTGGTGGGGGACTTGGCTTTGATGAGTCGGAGGGCTTTAGCGACCCCCTTAGAGTCGGCTCGGGCCAGCGCATCCCGTAGGGGTTGCATGTCAGCACGAGGGGAAGACCGGAGAGTTTCGCGGAGATGGGCAACCGTGATCTCGGTGTCTCCCCGAGACCGAGCCAACGCACTGGATTTTGACATCTCCCATGCGAGAGTTCCGAGGTCCAACCCCACCACAGCCACAACCTTTTCGGCCAGATGGGGGGAGATCCCCCGGTCTGTCTTCATCCAACGAGCGGCTTCGGAAAGCACGAATCGGTGGGCCATCTTTTTCTGGTCGGCTTTCTTAGCAGGCCAGTTGAAGACCACTCTCCGAGAAGCCGGGATGGGGGCGATGGGCGGGTATTTCTTTGGGTCTGGGAGGTCGGCACAATGGAGGATCAGGGTGGAAGACCCCTTCTTCCCCCGCCCTTCTTGCATCTCTACCGTGGCGGTCTCGACCTTATCTGCTGCCACAATCACCACTGTCCGTAACCCAAAGGTTTCAGCCATGGACACCGCCGCCACAGCCTCCCCATCGGAGCCTGTGAACACCACCTCAAAGCCTTCCCGGTAGGCATCAAGCAGGGTGTGGCGGACCCACCGGGCACGGATGTAGTCCTCGGTTCCGGCAACCAGAAGAGCGGCGGGCGCGTTTCCCCACTTCACTCTCATGCCAGACATTCCGTGAGAGCATGGGCGGCATTGAGGAAGGACCCCTTGCCGTCGAGTAGAGGGCGAACTTCGCGCCACAGCCGGGTAGCCGCAGGATGCAGGGGTTTTTCTTCGGCTGCTACCTCGCACACACCTTGGAGAAGATCGGCCCAATCCTTCTGGCGGTGGCGGAGGGTTTCCAGACAGGCTCCCAGATCCTTCTTGGAGTAGGCCTCCCACAACTTCTTGGCGTCTTCGTCCATATAAGGACTGACCCAGTGGGGGGGTGGGGGACACCATTTAGGGATCGACCTTGACCGGATGGTGGGGAGAACCCCTCCCAAAAAGTCGGCCCACAACACGATCTGGAGCGGGGCGGTGACCAGATCCTCCAATGTCTTCAAGAGAGCATCCCCCGCTGAAGGGGTTGCCCGGTCGAGTGGACCCAGAACCACGGAAGGGGACCGGTCCCCTATCCCCGAGGAAGCAGCCAACTCCACCACCGCTCGTGCATCAGCGACCTTCAGCCCTTGATCCCCCAAAGGGTCAAGAAGCAGCCGACCGACAGAGCGTGCGTGGCCGATAGCTTCCCCTCGGGCTTCGGGTCCATGGAACAAGATCGGGGTAGCCATCAGGAGGTGATCCCGAACTGTCGCTTGCAGGTGTCACACCTATATTGGAATCGAGTGCCACCTTCGGGGAGGGGGCTGATCCTCAACACTTCCGCATATTTACCTTTACAGTCCGGAGTCGCCCGGCATCCGATCCACAGTTTGGTTCCGATCTTGGGGTGGTGGTGTCGGCCCATTTCAAAGTCCTCCGGTGACAAAGAACCTTACCCGACACGGAAGCGCAAACACCCCCTGATTATCCCCCTTTCACACAGAGGTGGCTTGCTCCAAGATAATCCCTTTCACTGCGTTCATGTAGGCGTCCACCTCACCGGCATACATCCCAGAGGGGGTTGCTCTGGAGATGAGGGTGGTGCCTTCACTTTGTCCTGCTGGGTAGACAACACTTCCTCCCGGGCCGTAGATGCTGACAGGCAAGGTGAGAGTGTCTCCCGCTGCGTCCAGTTTCCCAGCCCATGACAGTATGCGTGGGTCTTCTACTACGGGCACAACTACATCTCTCCATTGAGTCCAATGGAAGCGGAGGGGGAACCGCTGGGCAACACCATTATCCCGGTAGGAGTCAGGAAGGGTTCCCGTGAGTCCCAGCATCACCGATTCGGAGGGATGCGCTCTACAAGTAGAGGGGAAGAACGGGGATGCGTGACCCGTGGCGATTAGGTACACCGGTAGCGGCAACCACTCTGAAAGTTGAGTGGGTGTCAGGATTGGAGCCGCACCCGTGCGGTAGCTTGCTCTGCTCATGTGAGACCTCCTCGTAAGAGTAAAGAGGCCATAGGCGAACTATCTGGTAGTTCGTGGGGGGGCAGCGAGCCCTGTTGGTACTGGTAGCGGTGGTAGGTGTCTGTGTATGTGTAGTAGAGGTAGTAGTGTGAGTAGTGAGAGTAGTCTGATTGAGAATGAGATTATTTAATCAGTCAACCTACGGTTTCCCTCTCCTAAAGAAAGTGTCTTTCTAAACCCTGCTCAAAATCCAGCGAGGAGGGTGGAGGATGCCGAGGTTAAAGAACCCGCTTCTCCAAGCAGCACACCTCACACCATTCTCTGGTGGGAGGGCCGAAGGGAAAAGTGATTCCGAGGACCATTCCTCTTGTGGAGGAGAAGGCCAACCCTTGAAGTTCCGTCTTTGAAAAAGAGCATACTGTGGGGTGCAGTTCCTTAGCACTCGGGTTTCCCCGATTCTGACACCCACTCCCTCAAACAAGCACACGGTCTGGAACCCGGCCTGTCTGTCTTGTGGATTCAGAACACACCCTCCTGTTTCCAGAGAGGGTGTCCACGGGTACCGTCATAGTCGATGGGGTGGGTGCTGTGCAAGCAGTTCACTCCGAGGAGTAGTCATGTTCAAGTTGTGGTTGGTGGAGGGAGAGGCTCACCGTCCCGTGGTTTTCACCCGATCCCACCCCTCTGTAGAAGACGCATTTATTTCTGCTGGGAAGATCCTCAAGGGTATGGGAGCACCTGTGCTCGACGCGCAAAACCTGCCTTCTTGGGCCGGTGGGCCGGGGGTGAGGGTGTTTGACCCGACCGGGACGGTCCAGATGAGTGCCGTTGTGGAGGGGGGTTGCCTTGTAGAAGGTGGGGTAGCCGTTGCCGCGAGTGAGCGGTTGGGAATCGTTCCCATGACAGAACCCCACTCGGAGTAGTTCTCGGTATCCCCTCTATGCTCTCGCTGGAGGCAAGGAGTCTTCACCCATGGGTTCTACCCCCCCATCTCCCTCTGCGGACGCCCAGAGGGCAGCCTCACGCCTCCGGCGCAGGTATCTGACGGCTCGCCGTAGCAAGTACCTCACAGGTGAGGAGTTGTTGGAGCAAGCGGAATGGGGGAAGCGCACCACGGCTACAGGAACCACAACCAACCGTCTGGTCCTTATCAAGAAGGCACAGAGCGGTTCCTTTGAAGACTTCGTTGCCTACCTTACTGCGGGGTCGGAGGGCTATGGTCCCCGGACTTACCGCCAAGAGATTGAAAAGCTGGAGAAAGAGGCGGAGGATTTCCCGTGGGATCTGGTGGGCTACGAGGGCGACTTGGGCATGGCTTCAGGGATTGCGAGCGATTCCGACTTGGAGCGCCGGGTCCAGAAATACGAGGATATGGGTCTTCGGGTGGAAGTGAAGTCCCGAGTTCCAGCCATCCGTCGAAAGATCAAACGACTTGAGAAGAAGGACAAAGGGGACCAAGCCCTTTATCGAAAACGCTATGACCTCTACCGCAAGAGGGACATCACCCATCACTGGATCGGAGGCAGTCGGTTCATCTTGATGGACCATGAGGAGATTGTGGGGAGCCTCGACATCGGAACGACGGCCATCAAGTCATCGTTCCAGAAGTTTTTGGAGAATAGCCGCTGTCCCGAGGACATGAGGGACTTGGGGGAGATCTACGGCCCCGCCGAGGTATTCAAGGTCGTCCGTGCCGACCTTGATTGGGCTTATCGCCGCTCCGGGCTGGGGAAACTCATGTACCAGCAGGTCATCTACGACCTCAAGAAGCGGAACTCCCAAGGCTTCTACTTTATCCCTGATAAGTGTGGGTCCATCGGCTCCACAACCGAAGCGGCTTCTCGCGTATGGAAGTCGTTGGCCAAGAAGTACCCCTCATCAGGAGAGTGTCTGGCCATTGGGCTTCATCCCCTAAAGCGCACGGCTTCGGAGGCTCGGTGGTTCCGTGGGGTCCACAGCCGGAACAAGGGTCTGTTCTACCGGGGGGCCAGAGGGACTGGTCCCAACGACGGGTCAGGACTGGGCGCTCTTGGCAACGGGGTCTATCTCACATGGAGCAAGCCGATGGCAGAGTTCTTCGCGGAACGTAGCCGAGGGCAAGTCTACACCTACAAGGTTCCCAGCAATCTCAAGTTGCTTGATGCCCAGAGCGAGGAAATGGCTGACATCAAAGCCGAGTTTGGCTTCGCTCCCCACGAATACTCCAACGACCCGGCCTACGCCCGGATCGTCACGAAAGCAGTTAAGGATCTCGGGTACGACGGCGTGATCAGCGACAACCAAGCCGATGGTTTGGTTGTCTTCGATCCCCGCAAACTGGAGATCATTGGGGTGTAGTTCAACTGGCAGAACGCCGGACTGTTACTCCGGAAGTTGGTGGTTCGATTCCATCCGCCCCAGCCAAACTCACTGAAGCGATGCGCTGGCCGAGGGGGTCATGGCGTAGCTGTCTGTATCGCCAGCTTGCCGCAGCAATCCTTGCTCCAGCAAGAAGGCGATGGCTCGCCGCACGAGCACTGCACTGACCGAGAGGTCGTGTTGAATCTCTTGCCGGGTGCTCCACGGCTCTTTGGCGACATGGTGAAGAATCTTGGATGCAATCTCCACCGTGATCTCTCCTTCGCGGATGCTCTTTCTCACCTTGCCGGTGAGATGGCCAGCGCGGAGTTCGCTCACGCCTTCCAACTGGGCAATCTCCTCGCGGGATGCTCCTTCCATGACAGCGTCATAGACCCGGCCATATCGGTCTGGGGCTCCCCGATGAGCGGCCCGAACCAAAGAGGCCCCGGCTCGGCGCAGTGCGGCTGCGTCCTCTGCTCCGGCGAGTTGTTCTTCGGGAGAAGGTTCGCGGGCGACCACGACTTCTGCCACGGTGCCTTCGTCACTGTCACCCTCCCACGCTGTCTCCCACTCGGAGGACGCCGTGGCGTCGGCGCAGAGGAAGTCCCCTCCGGTTTCCGCTCTCATGCGGATTTCGTGTTGGGTGCGAGCACCCCGGAGTCGGTGGAGAGGCTCGGCACCTCGCACGAAGATGGCCGAGTAGTGTTTCCGCTTGAGGAAGGTCATCATCACCCCGAAACGGACAGTGCCCTCGGCGGCGAGGACTTTGTCAAAGGCTCCGGCGGCACTCCATTTGGCCACCCAGAGACCCGCGAACGAGAGGCATTCGACGTACTCCTCGGCGGGGAAGTCTCGTTTCAAGGATGCGGCCAGTCGGATATGGAGATTTCTCTCTCGGCACTGCTCCTCCAGCCACACGGCTGTGGTCAGTGTTGGGGTGGGTGAGGGGATGGCCTCAACCACTGTGGCCCGGTCTCTCTCATGGAGATGAGAGAGAAGAGAGGAAGCGTCCCCCTCCAATGCAGCCTTCAGATCGACAGCGAAGGTAGCTTGCGCTCCCGCACCTCGATAACCATTTTGGAGGATCAGATCCCGACGAATGATGGACCGGCGTTTGCCACTCTGGGCAGTCTCGGACGCGATGAAGTCGCGGATGATTTGGGGGGTGTCTCGGTCAGCCGATTGAGAGGCGAGAGACAGGACAGACAACAGGTATGACAAGCGTTTCGGCATTTTGGGCTCCGTTGCTCGCAAGCGAGGCAGGAAAAAGAGTGAAGGTCAGGACGGGGACAAAGCAGTCTGGTCTTGACAGGATCAACACTATCGAGGAGGGGTTGGCGTGTCAAACCGATCTCCTCAAAAACTCCCCCTCACGCTATCTCAATGGGGGGTGGCCCCCCTTTTCCGGTAGTCAGCCTATGTGATCATCCCGGTAGAGAATCTATGTCCTTTGACGGGCATCAGCCGGAGCCGCCCCATGCCTCTCACTCGTACAGCATCATCTCTTACGCGCCTCGCCTCCACGTTGGCGAAGGGCAGCCCTGAACGCCGGGCCATTCTCACCTTGGCCAAGAAAGCCGGTCGGCTGGAAGATCTCCATGCGCGGGCTTCCTTCCTCGGAGGTCTCTACAAGATGTCCACCGACAAGGTGCTCAAGATGATCAAGAGTGGGGATGTGGCCGGGATGCAAGAGGATCTTGAGAAGCAAGGGATGAAACCTGATGAAGCGGAGAGAATGGTCGGGGAGTCCTCCGACCTTCGGTTGCGAAGCGCCGTGGTTCGGGGAGCCAACAAGGTCATGGGCCGAGGGGTGGATGAGCTTGCGAAGAACCAGCCCGCCCTCAAGGGTCTCTCCGGAGAGGATGTGGCACAGGTCATGTCCGTCGGCGGTTTGATGTGGCCCGGGATGCGATTCGACAAGCGGGTGACCAACCATCTCGGCATCAAGGGCGAATACGTTAAGCGGACGAAGCCTGCCTACGAGCGAGGCACCAACGTATTTCGGGAAGTCGGGGATGAACTCCGAGGCAAGACGATTAACCTTGGGTTCATCATTAAGAAGCTCTCTGGCCTTGCCGCCAAGCGCACTCTGGATTGGATGCGTTCTGTGGACGCCGGTCGGTACGTCCCGTTTGCACAGGATGATCGGGGTTCGGAGTTGGTGCCTGCGGGCTACGGTCCTGTGAATCCTCTTGAACTGCTGGATCGGGAGTTTTACCTCGCTGCTATCAACCCTCTGATGAAGCGGGAGTTGGGTTCTTCCCCCTCGCAGCTTCGGGTGTGGAACGCTCTGATGGAGGGTCTCAAGAAAGGGCAAAACTTCCTCTCGGTATCTGCTCGGGGTACCAACAAAGGCGATGTGGCCGTGAAGGGCACTGACCTCCAGAAGTTCATGGCAGACATTTACGCCGATGAGGTTGACGAGGCTACAGGCGAAGCTGTTGTCATCCCGTCTACACAGGCTATCGGTCGGGTTTTCTCCAAGAAACTCCTCCCTAAGATGCGGGAGTCCCTTGGGAACTTGAGTGACGCCCAACTGGCGGAAGGACTCCCCCGCGAGGAACGGTCCCTCATGCAAGACAAGGATCTGCGGAGTGTTTATCTCTCCGAGGTTCGCCGTCGTCGCGCTTCCTCTACTGCCCCTCGTGGTGCTCTCCTCCGTCTTGCGTCGGTTTTTCCTCGGGGTTCCCGACAGCGCAAGCTATTGGTGGCGGCGGCTAAGTAGGGGGTTTTTCTACCCCACTCCCGGGTACGGTGTGGGAAAGGAGACCCTATGCCCACATACGAGTATCTCTGTGAATCGTGTGAGGAGAGTTTCGACAAGATTCTCCCCATTGCCCGGTACCAAGAACCGCAGGACTGCCCCCAATGCGGCGAGGGTCCGGCCAAGAAGATCATCTCTGGCGGATCAGGTTTTATCTTGCGGGGTGATGGCTGGGCCGGAAAGAACGGGAAGATTAAGAGTCAGATGCGGGCGAAGAACCGTCGTCTGGATGCCAAGCAGCGGGAGCGGCGCAACGATGCCCCCACAGCCACCCTTCGTCCAAATGTGGGTGGGGAACAGGTGGGGTCATGGTCCGATGCCGCGAAGCTGGCCAAATCCAAAGGAAAGGACGCGAGCGGTTACGAGGCACGAGCAAGGAAAGAGAAGAAGTGAGAGAGGAAGAAAACCCCCCAACCCCGAAGGGTGCTGGTCATCTGGCTACCCGAGCCTTCGCGGTTTCGTTTACTGTGGCGTTCGTCACGGTATTTCTCGTCGTGGGGGTGGCGGTACGCCTCGTGTTGGGGGTTCAACGTCGTTTGGCCGAGGAGCGGGAACTAAAGAAGAACGGCCCCCGGCCTTTCCGCTACACTCCCTCCTCTCATTCGGAAGCCGACATCATTGATGTGGAGTTCGTGGAAGCGTCCTCGGAGGATGACCTTTCCTTTCATTAGGTAGTCTATCTTCCTCAAGGGGGCAGGAGATCCATCATGGCTACACCCCACCTTGTGCAGCGACTGCCCGGTTTGATTGAGATGCAGGTGGCTACCAACCCGGTGGTCGCCACATATCGCTTCGCGGCAGCCAACACTCTCAATGCGGCCTTTGCGGGGGCCACAGCTATGTTTGATGTTCCGGCAGCGGCGAGCTTCCGGTCCCCTACCTTGCGTCGTACAGATCTGGGGAAGGCCGAGGAGTCCGGCAGGGGCTTGACTCGGGCCTCTCTTGACATCACGGATTATGCAAGCGCCACCATTGGCGGTGACGCAGCCATTTCGTTTATTCGCCTGCTGGAGATCGACCATGCGGGAACTCTCGGACCCGCCGGACCTATTCTGGTTGTGCCTCCCGCCGAGTTTTTCTCCTCGGCCTATCGCACCTTGACCCTGACGGGAACGGCTCCGGGAGTTAATGCTCTGGCTACCACCCTCCCTCCTCCGGGAGCGATGGTGATCTCCTTCCCGGCATTTGTGGATGGGTTGACCATCTACAATGATGAGGCGGTCAATCCGATGCACGTTTCTTTGGGAGCCGGAGTGCCGGAAATCCAAATCGACGCAGGTGAGAGCATGACCCTCGCTAATGGGGGCACTGCTCTCTACTTGCGCGGCCTTAACTCCACCTCTACCGCAGCTTTCCGTCTATCCGCCGCAGTCATCAGTGGTCTCCGCTAATGATCTCAACTGCTTTTCGGTAGTTCGTCAATAACGCACCCTCATGGTGAGGGTCCAACCTCTTTACTCTTACTGGAGATCCTATCATGGCCAACGAAGCATACATCTACCGCATCCGCACCGACATTGGCGCAGGCGCAATGCAGATCACTGATCTGCTGCCCAACACCAGTCGTCGGGCTTTCTCTTATCAATCCTCTGGCCAGAGTGGGTACGTCCCCGCTCGTGTGACCGCTGACAACGTGACGGCTGCCGCTAACCCCACCGTTGTGGCTTACAGTGGTTTGGAAGCCTACCTTCTCGATGTCACCAATGACGAGTCCACGGGCAACCAGATTTCGGCTGCCAACGCGCACGCTGCTTCCAGTGCGATCATCGTTCTGGCAGACGCTGGCTCGCCTATCGACGAACCAGCCCTGCTCAACATCTTTGTGACCACTCTCGGTATGGGTAGCGGAACTCTCCCGTACCCCTCGGATCTCGCTTTGAGCGTGACCGCTACACCTCCCGGAGCCTCCGCTCCCGGAGCCGTGAACATCAACGGTGCCGCCTCGGTGGGTACCCGCGCTGATCTTATGAAGGTCGTTTGTGGTGGGGACTACACCCTTCCCGTTGGCTCAACCGTCAATGCGGGCGCAGTCACGGCACAGGAAGGTTCTTTCGACGACGACAGTTGGCGTCAGCTTTACCAGACCGGCGCTATGTCCATCTCCGCCGGACAGGGTGACATCGCTTCCTTGGCGGGTGCGACGTTCACCTACGCTTCCGTGGCTGGTGCAGCGTTGGTTGCATACAAGTTGGACGGCACCGTTATCTAAACGGTAGCAGGTAGGGGGTTTGGACCCTCCCTCTTTCTTCTGGGGACTCCGGGGGTAGGTTAAACACCTACTTCCGGAGTTTCTTTGTTTGAGGGGTGGGTATGACCGACACTTTCCGTACCAGCGATCTGTACTTCGCCGCTTATCTGCGGGTTGCGGAGGTGTCTTTCGTCGAGATTGAACGTGAAGATGGTAGGGGCTTCTTTGTTTTTGAGGCCAAAGACCCGACTGTTATGCGGGAACTGAAGCGGCAGTATTTCTCGGGCACTTCCAAGGTGGGTGCCCTTTCTTTCGTGCAGTCCATCCGCCACCTCAAGTCCCTGTTGCATGGAGGGGGGTGAGGTCATCCCTGCTGGCGGGTAACAAGGCCTATGGCTTTGCCTCTTTTATTGCTGGACGGTGTGTTTGTGCGCCGTGAAGACCCTCCTGATTTGGTTGTCAGTGATGTGGTGCGCGGTGATTCCAGCGTCCATGAGTTTTTGGAGCCTCATCTCGACAAGGTGATTGAGATGAGTCTCCATCACCACCCCAAGACATTGGACAAAGCCCTCCCCGGTGGCGGGTCGTGCTTCTGGGGTGGTTTCTGCCCCCACGGGCACTCCGAGAACCCTGCGTGGTTACTCCACCAACGGCTCGGAGGTGTGCTGTCTCGCGAAGGGGAGGCATGGAAAGTGGGCGGGGTTTCCCTGAAGCTCTCCCTGATGCCGGGCCATTCGGGGAGGCTCGTCCTTCTGGATGTGGCCTCGTTGGATGAAAAGGCTGAAGAAGTCTCTTCTTCAGCCACCGTTGAAGACTTGATGGGCGAAGCCACCGAGATGGCCGACCTTCTCACCTCCTTGCAGCAAGCTCTGGGGTTCCAACATGAGTGAGCAATCCTATACCGGGCGTGTGTCCTCCGTGATGTATGAGTCCGAGGACTTCCGCATCGCTAAGATTCTCCTTGATGGGGGGAAGGGCAAGCCCATCACAGTGAAGGGACACTTTCCGGCCCAGCATGTGAGTGTGGGTTCATGGGTTTCGTTTGCAGGGAAGTGGATCACCCACCCCCAGTACGGCAAACAACTCTCTGTGACTCGGAGTCCTATCGCTATTGACAGGTGGACCGAGGACCGCACGATGTCCGCCCTCACCGCTAACGGCATCGGCCCCCAGCTTCGATTCCAGCTTCGGATGTACGCTAAAGAGCGGGAGATGTCCGTATCCGAGTTGCTCGATTCGGGAGACCTCGACGGTTTCCAGCAGGACGAGTTGACCCGGACCTATCTCATTTCTCGCTGGCGGAGTTTGCGCTCGCATCTCGATGCCGCGCAGTTTCTCGCCGAGGCCGGGGTTCCTTCCAAGGTCATCGGGAAGATTTGGTCTGCTCTGGGCGATGAGCTTGAGGAGAAGATCACTGCTGACCCGTGGGTTTTGGTGCGGGTGGGAGGGATCTCCTTCCGAGAGGCGGACGAAGTGGCCGCTCGACTCGGGGTGGACCTCGCGAGTCAGGGTCGTGTCAATGGGGCTGTTTTGACTGCGGTTCAAGGGGTGGCCGCCGAAGGCCATGTCTATGCTACTACGGGTCAAGTGGTAGGGGCGGTAAACCGAATGATTCCCGGCCCCGACCTCCCATCTTCGGCTATCGCCGAAGCTATCAAGGACCTCCGGGTGCAAGGGCAGTTAGAGGCAGACCACACTCCGGAAGGAGGGTGGGCTTTGTACGAGCCGTGGTCGGCGCATATGGAGAGGTTCTGTGCGGAACGGTTGGCGGAACGGTCCCAGATCGGTTTGGCGGAGCGCCAAGAAGAAGCACAGGTTGAACTTGAGAAGTGGTCCCAAGGCCGGAAGGTGGACCTGACGGAAACCCAGACCATCGCTGCTCTCCGATCATTGGTGGAACCCGTTTCCGTTCTCACTGGGCTTCCCGGTACAGGGAAAACCACCACCCTACAGGCTGTGGTCTCCGTGCTCCGTGATCTCAATACGCCGTTCCTTCTCGTGGCTCCCACCGGGATTGCGGCCAAACGCATGGCGTCAGTGACTGGGGCCGATGCCGCTACCGTTCACCGGGCGTTCTCCGCCAAAGGGTTTGCACTCGATGAGGAGCGACATGCCACCTACGTCGGCGTGCATGGGGAATCCACGAAGTCCGGAACGGCCACCGGGGACACGAAGGAAGAAGACTGGGGCTATGGCCCCGACAACCCCCACCCGGCGGAAGTCTTGGTTGTGGATGAGTCCTCGATGTTGGACCTTCACATGTTGTACCGGTTGCTTTCGGGTACGCGGGAGACCTGTCGGTTGGTGTTTGTGGGAGATCCCTATCAGTTGCCGAGTGTGGGGGCGGGGGATGTGCTCCGAGACCTTGTGGATTGTGGGGCTTTCCCCCATACCCATTTGTCGGAGATCTTCCGGCAGGAAGACACTTCCGGGATTGTGTTGGCGGCCCACGCCGTACATCGCGGCGTTCCTCCGGAGATGGGGACGGCGGATTTTATGCTCATCCCCACCCGGGACGAGTCTGCTGCGGCGGAGATCATCCGCAACATTTCGGTGCGCCTCTATAAGAAGAGGGCCAACTTTCAGGTTCTCTCTCCTCGCCATAAGGGAGATGCGGGAGTCACGACCCTCAACCAGATCTTGAGGATGGCTATCAATCCTCCTACTCCCGGGATTGCGGAGCGGCGCATTGGCGGCGACACCATCCGAGAGGATGACCGCATCATGGTCATCAAGAACAACTACACCAAGGGAGTCTACAACGGCGATGTGGGAAAGGTGAGTCGCATCGACAACCGGGCGAAGACCGTTGAGATTCGCGTGTTCACACCGGACGGGGAACCGGATCAGGTGGTTTCCTTTGAGTTTCAGAAGGGAGCACCCCCTCTCCGTCTGGCCTACGCCCAGACCATCCACAAGTCGCAGGGCCAAGAATACGACATCATTATTGTTCCTGTCATGGCTTCTTTTGGTCGCCAGCTTCAGCGCAACCTTCTCTACACAGCCATCACCCGAGCTAAAAAGCGGGTCTTCATTGTAGGGGAGGCATCAGCGGTGGCGAGAGCCGTGGAGAACAACCCTGCCGGTAGGCGCAACACCCTGCTTGCGGCACGTTTGAAGCAGTAAGGGGGGTAGGAAACCCGGCCCGGTGGGTAAACCCGTCCACACAGGAGATTCTCTCATGGCGGAAGAAACACACTTGAAGACAGTGCGAGATCGGATTCGGCTTGTGAAGAGCCGGGTGCGAATCACTAAGATCACAGCCACTCGTTGCATCAAGACGAGTCGAGGTGAGTTCTTCAATGGCATGACCGCCGTGTGGGACGGCGTGGAAGAGATGACCTTGGAGGAATCCCGGGTGGCTCACCTTTTGTTGTCCATGGAGACAGCCACCGGGGCGTGGCGGGCGGCCCGAGCGGAGCACGCGATCACCGCGACCGAGTTTGAGGATGGCATCCGAGCGTTGAAGCGCAATACGGTTCGCCAGTTGAGTGAGATCATTCCTCCCGAGGAGGCCGAAGAAGCGGCTGCTTCTGGGATTGTTCCCCAGCGACGGACCTCTTAAATGACGACCCTCCCCCTGATTTCATCGGCGGTAGTTGACTCCGTTTTCTCTCTCCTTTCCAAGATGGAGGTGGAGTTGGATGCCGATCCTCTTCAGTTTGGCCCCAAGCGCCTCAACTCCAAAGTAGCTCAAGCCCGAGGCATGTTGACGGAATGTGAGGGGCTCTTCCTCAAGGTCAGCCAATGGCTCCAGAAATACCGTGCCGCTTTGCGGACGTTGGAGACCGAGCTTGATCTGGACATGAAACATCTGTTTGCGAATGATCCCGAGGTGCGGGCTGGTCGGAATGTCGCTGACCGGGATGCCCTCGCTACCATGAAACTTCGGGAACAGGCTTCCGAGGTGGCCGAGGTCCAGCAGACTCGGGAAGACTTGGAGGCGATGCTCACCGTTATCAAGGCCAAGAGGTCAGACCTCAAGGATGTGCAGGGTCGGTTGAGGGATCAGATGAAGCTCTGCAACGAGGAGATCGCGCTCGGTGCTCGGTGGGGCTCCAAGCCGCGCCGCGACCTGTGCGCCCCCGACCTCGATGCCAGCCCGGACGTAGATCGCCAGACCTTGCGAGACCTCCACGACATGTTCATGGGGTTGAACCCCAAGGAACCTGACCTTGGTGCGTTGGTGCCCCCCGTTGTGGATGCTTCACCTTCTGCACTCAATGCCGAAACCGTCGCAAACATTGAGGAAGCCCTCGGCGATTGCGATACCCCCGCGCCCCAACCCGACCCCTCCCCTGAAGCCTCCCCTGAAGAACCAGAGGCCGCAGTCGAGGAAGGTTCTCTCGGTGGGGTTGTGCCGAGCGGGGACGGGGATTTCGATGACCTATTGGCAGGCATCCCTGCTCCGAGCGAGATGCCTCAAAAGGCTCTCGATGACATTCTCGACGACCTCGACCTCTAAGGGGGGTTCTCGTAGGGGCGGTGTCGGTATGAGGGATCAGACGCACCAACAATCACCGCTTTTCAAGCAATGACCTTTTCAACCGCGTCTCTGGAGATTGATTCAATGACTGATGGATTTATGGACTTTTCGTTCGGTTCGGGTGACGACGAACTGAAGAACAAGAGCAAGCGTTACAAGCCGGAGGGCGGGGTCACTGACCGCGTTACCTTCGTCTGGTTCAACGAGTACGACGGCGACCTTCCCGCAGAAGGGGCACAGCCGAAGTTCACGGGCTGCGAGCGCAGCAAGTACGACCAGCGCGTGGGGTTTGTCCTGTTGACCCCGGATAACAAGGACGAGATTCTTCAGCTTCTTCGCGCCCAGAGCCAGAAGCGGGTGGCTTCCGTCATCTGTGTGTGGCCGACCGACAAGGACGGGGAACTGGATGTGTCTTCCTTCAAGGCAGGCAAGGGCTGGAAGGTCATGCCGTGGGTTTTCGACCCGGGCAAGTACAACGAGATCAAGCGCATCAATAAGCGTTTCGCACTCACCGGTCACGACCTCTCTATGACCTGCACTGATGGCAAGTTCCACAAGATGACCTTCACCCCCGAGGGTGAGTCCCTTCTCGCCAAGTACCTTGGTGCCAAGAACGAGGACTTGCAGGCGGTGGGTCATAAGATTGTGGCAGAAGCCCGGAGTGTTGCTTCCAACATTCACCGGGATCTGGCTCGGGTTATGACTGTGGAGGAGGTTCGTGAGGCTATCGGTGACGAGGTCTCTCCAATGGGCGGGGGTGGTGACAACCACGCTGCCGCAGATGTGGACAGCCTTCTTGACGATGTGCTCTGAAAGTGAAGGTGCTTGGGCTTGACCCGTCTTTGACGAACTATGGTTGGGCCATTCACGATACAAACGCCCCCGTCGGCGACACCTCTCGGTGTCCCGCTCGGGGGCGTTTTCGCACCCCAGCCAAGATGGAGTTCATCGAACGATACAAGGCGCAGCGGGAGTCTTTGCGTGCTTTGATCCGGGAACACCGGCCTGATCGGGTGTCCATTGAGTTCCCTGTCTTCGACAATCTCTGGTCCGAAGGGATGTACGGGCTGTTCCTGTACTCCTGTGAGGCACTCCGTGCGGAGTGCATGGATGTAGTCTTCTGGTCCCCACTCCAAGCCAAGGCCCATGCGCGAGACTCCATCGACCGTCCCAAGGGGTGGAAGATGGACAAGAATGACATGTGTGAGGCGGCCAAGCTCGACGCAGGTGGTGGGCGGTGGAACCACAATGAGGCGGATGCCTACCTCGTTGGTCGCTTGGGAGCACGGTTCTGGGAGTTTCATGCCGGAACACTTCCCGAGGGGGGTCTTACCCCCACCGAGGCTCGGTATTTCACCAAAGTCCACACTTACCAACGTGGCCGGAAGGCGGGGAAGACTGTCCGTAAGGGCGTCATCTATCGCGAGTCCGACAGGTTTTTTATGTGGTCCCGTTTGAGGGCCACCGAGGAGAGTTCAGATGCCAAGACCTAAAAAGACGACCAAGAGCAGCACCAAGGGTGGGAGCAAGAGTCTGGGTGGGGCTTCTAACGCTCTCGCCGCAGCCCGTGAATATCTCACCCAGAAGAAGGGTCGGGAGTTCACAGATGCTCGGGCCGAGTTGAGTGATGCTTCACTTCAAGAAGCGTTGCCCCATGTCCCCACGGGGTCTGATGTGGTGGACTACCTTATCGGAGGCGAGGCCAACTCCTTCGGCGTTGCACCGTGCCCCGGCTGGCCAGCAGGCCGCGTGTCGCAGATTTGGGGTCACGAGTCCGCAGGTAAGACCACCCTTTGTTTGGAGACCGCCGCCTCCGTTTGTCAGGCCGGAGGCACTGTTCTCTTTGTGGATTGGGAGAATGACATTGTCCCAGATTATGCGGCTGCGCTCGGGGTGCCCGTCACGGACCCCGACAGGTTTGAGTTGTTGCAGCCGGACACGCTGGAGGATGGGGTCAAGTTTGCGATGACCTATGCCGCTGCCGGTGTAGACCTCATCATCTTCGACTCGGTCGGTGCGGCTGTCCCCCGGCGGATTGCTGAACGGGATGCTCTCGACGTAGCCGAGCAGGGGAAGGTGGCTGAACTCCAGTCTGTGTGGAGCCAAGAACTGCCCAATCTCAAGAAGACTATTCGGAAGAGCGGTACGACGGTCATTGGAATCTCCCAGATTCGGGCCACCATGAATACCGGTCCCGGTGCCAAGTCCAAACCCCAAGGTGGGAACGCATGGAAGTTCTACGCCAGTGTGCGTCTGGAGCTTCGCCGAGTCCAGAATGAAAAGGCCCGCGAACACAACGCTTTGACCCACAAGACCGATGAGCGTGTCGTGGGTGGGATCATCAAGTGCAAGGCTGTGAAGTGCAAGGTCTCCCGGTCGCAAGGCCGGGAAGAAATCTTCTACATCCGGTGGGGTGAGGGGATCGACAATGTGCGAACCATGATTGAGATTGCCAGTTCCCACGGAATCATCAAGAAGACGGGATCGTGGTTGGCATGGGGCGATTGTCCCGGCGGGCCTCTCAAGCTCCAAGGTACGGAGAAGATGCGTAGCCACATGATAACCAACCCGGAACACTATGACGCTTTGCGTGAGAGGGTCATTCCTCTTTTGGGGACCGGGGCCGCTGACGCCTTTGTGGATGAGGATGAGGATGCCCTCTCTCCCGAGATGGCTGCCATCGCTGAAACCCTCGATGAAGCGGGGCTCGACCTCTAATGGGGGTGCGTGTCCGAGTCCGGAACTTCCAAAGCATTGAGGACGCCACGGTTGTCATTGATGGCTTGACCGTGGTGACTGGCCCCAACAACAGCGGCAAGACGGCTTTGATGAGAGCCATCCGAGGGGTGTTCACTAATGCTCCTGCTGGCCCCTTGGTTCGGCATGGTTGTTCTCACCTCACCGTTTCCCTCACCTTTGATGATGGGACGGAAGTCGTGTGGGAGAAGGGGTGGTCTAAACCCGAACGGAAAGGCAAGACTCTCAATCGCTACACGATTAACGGGGAGCAGATTTCAGGCGTTGGGCGCGGGGTGCCCCCGGAAGTGGAGGCTCTTGGGGTTCGGGAAATCTCGGCATCTTCAGACCGCATCTGGCCCCAGATTGCCCAACAGTTCGATGGCACTCTTTTCCTTGTGAACCGGCCCGGCTCCGCTGTCGCGGAGGCCTTGTCGGATGTCGAACGGGTGGGGAAACTTTCTTCGGCATTGAAAGCCTCGGAGAAAGATCGGCGTGCCGTCAACAGTGAGTTGAAGGTTCGGCGTAAAGATCTCATCTCCCACGAGAGGCGTGTTGAACACTATGAGGGCTTGGACGCACTTGTAGAAAAGGGCGATGAGTTGCAGGCCAAGGCCTCCGAGATTGGTGGGGCGAGCCGCGAGATCACGGTCCTCACGGAAACGAAGGGCCGGTATGAGGTGGCCCGCAATCGGGCGCAGGAACTCGCCTCCTTTGATCCCGCCGTCATCCCCGAGAGCACAAGGGTGGAGAAGCTGTGTCGCGGCATCCAAAAGGTGTCCGCTTTCCACCGACGCTATGAGGATAGTCTCGCCGAAGCCA
>Ga0098052_1000174_pt1 | contig 38209 bp, 32 predicted proteins | sample 15_taG_FD_81591 | JGI IMG/M metagenome (GOLD analysis project Ga0098052, IMG submission 81591) | Marine viral communities from the Subarctic Pacific Ocean - 15_ETSP_OMZ_AT15312 metaG | ecosystem: Environmental > Aquatic > Marine > Oceanic | place: Pacific Ocean | collected 2015-01-18
CACAAGATAAGGCATCGTGCCCCTGCTTTATGAAGGCATCACGAACAACCCCAGAGAACTCACATGCCACTAGTACTTTCATCTTCATCCTCCTTGATCTTTTCAGGTTCCTGGGATTTTGATAGTTACAGCCTTGCCCTCTTCTGCCAGCTCGAAGCAAGTGGTGTTTATGACGTTGCCAACCACTAGGGCATCCCACACCCTGAAGTCATCATCCACGGCAACCCACACATTACGGCCCTCACGGGAGTCTAGGATTGCCTCAACCGCATTTTGGATTGTCTCTTCATCCAAAACGTTGTATTTGTCACTGTTGTAATACTCATCACTATCCATCAGGAAATCTCCTCAAAGCTTTTACGGAGGCTCAACCCTGTCAAGCCTCTCTTAGAATCAGCGGACGGTCTACTCCGGTAGACGCCCCAACTACTTTGCGCTTCGATTTTCATTGCGATCTGATTTCTTGCTACTCGTACGCTTCTTATTCCATTACTGCGGAGCCAATCCTGCCATTGGTACCAAACCATCTCTGTTGAAACGAATCCTCTCTGTGATCTTATGAACCGCTCTTCGAGGAAGTGGTCAAACGGGTTATTCTGAATGTGATAAAGACGGATAGCATCCGATGCCCTATCGGGCATCGGGAATCTCTTAGACGGGTCAGACTCCATTTCGACCTTCTTAGCCCCCTCCACAGCCCAAGCTGCTATCCCCTCCAACTCACCCATAAGTCCATCAATCAGGTAGGGATTCTCTTTCCCCTCAAAACTAACATCGAAGGGGAGTACCAACATCTTGCTGGATAGACCCCTACCCTTATTGGGGAGCATGGGGATCTCATTAGCCTGCACGATGGGGGCAGCATTCACCATCACATTTCTAATCTGCCTCTTAAACTTGATATTAACTGTGATTGGGTCTTGTCCTAGAATGTTCTTCAGGACTCTTGTTGCCCTTTCTCCCTGCTTTCCATCCAACTCGGAAACCTCGGAGATACAGATGACCTTCGACTGTTCCAACCCATCCAGTCCAAAGTCCCCTGCCAGATCATCCAGAGAAGTACTCATATAACAATCTCTACCAATGAGGGCCTGGAGCACCTTCCCAATTGTCCCTTTACCACTCCTCACCTTTCCATACATCAGTAACCACTTCGCGTATTTCCTGTGGCTCATCAAACAGTACCCCATCCACCTTTGGAGCAACTCTGTCCATGCGGGGTCACCATTCCCCCACTCCCTGAGGCTCTTGGTCCACAGGGGACACTCAGCCTCTGGGTTGTAGGCTATGGGGAGCGTCACCGGGTCAAACCAGTCCTCGGTCCTCGTCACTACAGACCCTGTCTTTGGATCTACAACCACATCAGAAAACCCAATCCCCCTATTCGAAGGGAACGGTTCGTCGTGACCCAACCACAATGGGACCTCTGAGTGGGGGACTTTCACTTTAGCTGAAAGAGCCCTCGATACGTTTTCTACTTTTTGCTTATTCGGTTGGAACCGGAGGATTTGTTCACCGTTTTGGGTTGTCACCCTACAGTAAGCATCCTCTAACAACATCCACAACATATCCTCCAACCACACATCATCACGGATATGCCATTGATTTCCATACCATTGGTAGTATGATCCATTGTGGTACCATAAACCTCTCTTGCGAGAGGGAGTACTGAAGGAGTACCGAATTAAATCACCGGCAACCTTCATAGGTTCGGGAGAGTCCATTGGTCGGCTTTGTGTACCGACAACTAACCCAGGAGTTTCAGAACTCATTTTGTTCTCCTAACAAAACATATAAAAGGTTTTAACCATGAAGTCACCATTAGAAATGAATGACAACCCAGAGCAAGATCGACTCTCGGAGGCTCTGCAAGTAAGTCCTGATAATTCGGTAGGAGCGGGTTCTGCGTACGAAAATGAACTCGATGTCCTCTCTCAAACTAACAACATTCCTTCTCAAAGTCTAGTTGGGACTGGCTCACTTCCTCAAAGTCCAGACGATCTTTTAGAAACTCCCTACCTACAAATTCTTGCTAGACGTTCGGAGTCTCTTACTAAAACAATTAAGGAGATTGAGGCCATGCCTCCAGGTAGTCGTAGCCCCCAAGTAGACTACACATTAGAACTATCTAAAAGAAACAGGGGAAGAAGACAAGAAGAATTGGACAATAGAAGAGCTGCTGTTGAAAGAATGCAAAAAGGAATGAGTATCGAAGGGGATTACGATGACGACTCCCTTAAAATGGATATTCAATATAGAGAGCAGACTCTTGACATCATGAAGGACCTAACCGCCCTATCCTCAGGAAAGTTGGGTATGGAAGAAATCATCCAAATAGGAACTAAGTACGACGAGAAGTTTTACGAGCGATATCAAGCGCAGGCAAGAACTCAACCAGAACCAACCATGGACGACGAACTCGGAAACCTCCAAGAAGAGGAAAATGAGCAAGGTGACTTTTGAGCGAGACTAAGCAGTCTTATATCTCCTTCGGGGGAGGTGTCCGGTTAATGGCGGAGGACACCTATATCAACGAGATAAAGGGGATGACAAAGAAAGGGTTTCGTTCCCTATGTAGATGTCTTCACGTTCCACTCATTGAGATTGGAGACACAAGATACGTGGAGATGTCAACATTCCTTTTAGCAATGAGGAGTATCCTTCGGGTAGGAGAACCTGATTTTCTGGTCCCAGGATGCATTACCTTGAAGAAGAACAAAGCGAAGAATGAGGCAAGAGAACTAAGTACGGAACGATTCGCTGAAAACATGGAAGCGGTGCTTGCGGAATTGATGGCTGCTAGACTTCTTGGTAAGATGCCAGCGACAGGAGAAGTCAAGAAGGCTGCCCGTGAAGCCGCAGAGCGTTTAGCGAAGACAGGTCTCCAATTCATGCCTTCTCAGGAACAATTAAAGCATGACCAAAAAGCAATCAAGCTTGCAAAAAAGAAATCGAACCCTTGGGAGTATCGAAGTAGCGAAGAAGAATGAGGAGACAATCCTCGGCTTCTACGACTCTTCGGGATTGGGTGCTTCGATCAACAAATCTCAGTTCGATCTACAAGAAGAGATCGACACGGTCATATCCCACATTAGGGATGAGGACCCCAAAGTTTCTTTAGCAGCCCTAAAACATTTCAGATCCATACTAAAAGACGTTACAACAACAACTGGGATGGTTGGTAATATGAGCAGAACCCAACACGAAAGTGGGGGAGAGGTAGTTACAAGGACCTCTCTTACAGCTAATTCCTTGTTAACAAACCTAAGGAAAGAAAATGAAAGCAGAGAAAACGACCTCGGGGAAGAACGCCACGAAGTCCACCAAGCCCTCAGTCCAGGTGCAGTCAAAAACGACGACTAAGGCAATTAAGGCAATTCAGCCCTTAGAGATAACCAAGTTGGCTATCATGATGCTTGGTAAAACTGAGGACTTTACGTTTATCCGTACGGGAGCAGCCGCCTTGGTTGATTTGGGTATTGACAACCCCGTTGAGGCATGGACCCAAGGAAATTACAGTAAAGCAGCTTCTTTGATTAGGGAGGAGTTGGGACTTCCCAAGTTAAACCAAGAGTACATCAGGATTGCTAATTCCTTGCAATCTATTGGTCTAGCCCATAAACTTGTGAGTACTCTGGCGGACACCTTGATCCAAGTAGCTACGATTAAAGTTTTCTTTAAGGGCCTCTGATATGACTTATGAATTTCTTGGTAACTCTCACCCCGCTGGATGGGGATAGACCATGGCATTTGAAAAAACACAGGGTTTTCTTAAAGAATTAACGTCGGGTGGGAGTCAACACCAAAGACGAGACCCCTCGGGATCCCGAGGGGGGAGTACTAACTCTTCTACACAGAGGGGACCTCAGTCTTCCCATAATAGATCAGGGATTGCAACTCCTGTTCCAGGAACCCCCAAGTGGGGTAAACTTAGCTACTATGGTCAAGACCCTGCTGGATGGAACATTTGGGCCAGAAAAGGTACTTATGCGGGATCACGTCTACACAGTAAGAACTGGAGCCAGCTTCCTGGTGGGGGTCTTATGTGGACTAATCCTACTTCTTGGTCATCACGATTCGAACATTAGGACTTATCATGGCTGTTTACACCCCACCCAATAACTCTCCGAATGGATCCAACTGGTCTAACAGGTTTCCCATAAACCCTGAGATGCTTCGTCGTTTCCACGCAGCCAATTTCCTTAGAAGAGAATCCTTCTCCAGAGAAGGAACCGAAGGAACTGAGAGACCTGAAAGGGATGACAGTCTAAGCGCTATTCGTGAAAGAGAACGAGCGGCGCGAAGTGGTTCTTCCCAACAACCCCAACAACCTGGAAATCAGTGGAACCTTCCCCCAGGGTGGAATGATTGGTACAGAAACAGAAATTGGCCGCTGCCACACGACGATGGTAATTCCTTTTCCGATTTTCTTGATGAGGCAAGAAGACGGCGTTGGAACCAATAAGGTGTGGATAGAGAAGGAAGGAAACCATCTTTATCCCCTACCAAAAGATTATGAAGAACTTACGGTAGAGGGACAAAGACAAGCGAGGGTAAATGCTTGTAAACTCTGGTCTACTAAAGGAAGAACCCCTGCAGAGATAGGGGAAGCCTTTGTTGCGGGGATGCAGTTTTTTGATCTGTGGTATTTATGCCCAGACCACTCGATGGATTTTGACCCCCTCTTCTATGATGATGATCCGTTGGAAACTCCAACTTTTCATTATGACATTCAGAGGATGTGGGCCACTTCCCAACGAAACATAGTTATTGCTCCCCGTGGTTCTGCGAAGAGTTTCCTTGTCCGTAAGTCTTGTCTCTTCCGGATGCTTTCTCGTCCTATGTTCTCCATCCTTTACGCAACTTCAACAAACGATAACGCGAAAGGTACCGGGCAAGCTTTAAAGGATCAGTTCCAAAACAATCGTCGTATCTGGGATGATTGGGCAGAGGAGTTTCCTAGTAAAAGGATTGTTCCTAAACGTGGCGAGGCTCCTTTCGGAACCGAACTTATGCACCTTAAGAATGGGTCATGGTTAAGGTGTATCTCAGCCGAGTCTCGACAACGTGGTGGTCGCCCTCGTCGTTATGTTTTAGATGACCCTGAATACGATCCACGTGCATCCACCTCGATGTCCCTGATTCGTCAGTACATGGACAACCTCCTTTTCAAGGTTGTTCTTCCCATGGTTATGCGTTCAGGTTGCGGCGTAGATTGGCTTGCGACTTTTGTGTCTAGAAGACACTATGCGTGGCACGCATTACAAACGAAACAAGATAATTCGGGAACCAAAGTAGCACAAGATCCCAGGTTTAATCTTTGGTCTAGAATGATTGTTCGGGCTGCATATGAGGAAGAGGATGGCTCTGTTATCTCTTGCTGGCCTGATATGTGGCCTGCAACCAAAGAAGAGAAAGATAAACTTCCTGATGCAGGTGACCGTGTTTCACTAGAAGAGATTCGTGAAATCATTGGTACTCCTAACTTCCTCGCGGAGTACATGGCACGTCCTGGTGAGGGTGAGGATATCTTCTTCCCAAATCTAGAAGAAGACAAGCATGGGTGGTGGTTTGAAAAAGTTGATGATCTTCTAGACACAAATCCCCGGGAATCAACAACACTTATTTGTTGGTATGAAGATAAAGAACTAAGACAAGAGGAAATGAAAAGCTTCCTTAAAACTGTTCGACTCTTTATGACTGTAGATACTTCGTATACCGCAAGTAAGGATTCAGACTTTAAAGTGGTTTGTTTAATGGGTTGTAACTCCCAGAATGAACTCTTCGTTTTAGACTTGTGGAGTAAACAATGCCAAGAACAAGATCTTGTTAAAGAATGTTTCGCCATGGCTGATAAGTGGAAGTGTCCAACAATACATCCTGAGGTTATTAAACAAGGTCTCAGTCTGTATTACAATCTCGATTCCATTGTCAAAACTAGAGCCTCCGAAATGATCGGGACTTCCCATCTTCCAGGGATCAAGAAGATGCACCCAGGACAATTAGATAAGGCTGCAAAGATCGCTTCCCTATCTTTACGATTTGAACACGGGAAGATAAAGCTGCCTCTTTGGAATCGTAGGAAGGGGGAGTGGAGACGATTATTCGACCAAATTGAGCAATTCAACCCTGATGCTGCTGATGGCGGTCTTCAACATGATGATGAGATAGATTGCGTCTGTATGTCCCAATTCGTTTTAAAGGGCCGTCTTCAATCACATCTTAATAGACAAGAGGACCAGAAAACACCTTTGGAAAGAATCCAAAACGGTTCCTTCGAAGATGATAATGGAACCCCTTACGCACACATGCTAGACTTATCTAAGATACCCGCTGAAGATATTCTTGAATTGATTGAGTTACAAGCCAGAGGAGATGGTGGTGGAAAGTCCAAGATTTGAAGACCAAGGATTTGATCCTAAGCATTCTGCGGTTGTGCCCCTTGCATATTTAGATAAACTATTAAGGTGTTACTATGGGGTGGGTCCTCGGGATGGTGAAAACACCCCGGATACTTTTACTCCTTCTTCCCCTGCAGTAGAGATTCAATCCCCTGTAGAGCAAGATAAGGTGGATTTTAGAGAGACCTTTGTAAAAAGCTCTCTTCCCGAGGGATATTTTCCCAAGGGAGCTGCGGCTAGAAGATTAAAGAGTAAGAAGGGTGGAGAAAAAAAAGAATCGGATGACTCCTAATGCCTGAAAAAATCAACCTGCCTAAGAACAAGATTGCCTTAGCTAGGGTTATAGATCAACATGCCGAAAGGGAAGAGGCCCGTCTCCAATACAGACGGACTACCTGGTTGCTATGCTGGTATTACCTGAATGGGGCTCGAAGGTTTGATGTCTTTGATCCTGAAATGGGGACTATCCGCCCCCACTATCTCGACGAAGATGGAAACATGGAATTCCAGTCTCAGGAACTTCTTTCTGCTATTGACAAAGTTTCCGCCCGACTTGCTGCAATGGATGTCACCCCACTCGTCCGTCGTGAGGGTTCAAGTCTTGAGGGTATGAAGGAAAGAAGCGTAGCTCAGATCCTTTTGGACTCTGTGGTGAACAAAGACCACGTTGACAGGATTGCCACCCAGTTTGCCCACATCTTTACCTCTTTGGGTTCTTGTGGTATTGCAGGCCATATCGAAGATCACCCAAGTGTGGGCTTAGTCTCCGATCTTGAAGTCATCCACCCCAGGGAGTTATTCCCCTTCCCTTCCCTCGGTACTGACTACACAAAAGCTCGTGGTCTTATGAGGCAACGATCTGTCCCCCTCTCCTTCCTAAAGGAAACCTTTGGTAAGAAGGTCTCAAGCAATCTCGATAAACTCGAGTATTGGGAACAAAGAGTTGGCGAGGGTCTCAGGGAAGAAGGAGACTTGGAATTTGGGGCAGGGCATGTCGAGTATCAAGACGACACCAGCATGCCTGGTTCTGGTTCCGAAAGCGGAGAACCTGAATCAATGGGGGTTGCTAAGATCCGGGAGGTTTGGATTTACGGTGCGGGTGAATTAGTAGAACGTTACATCGTAACTTCAGGGGACTACGTCTTACTTGACGAATCATACGAGGGACTCGAAGTCTATTGTCCCATCGGGTTTGCTCGCTTCATGGAAAACGGAACCTTCCATGGGGCAGGTCTCTTTGATCTTCTCTTCTCCATCTCCAGAGAAATGGAACGACTCCTCAAGTCCCTCTTCAACAACATCCGTGACATTGACAGATATGGGGTTCTTGTACTCCCTCAGGGACAATTCAACGAACGAGCCCTACTCCGTGATGTGGGTAAGGGTCTTCGTGTTCTCCCCTACGATCCTGACCCTGTCTCGGAAGGTTTCCGTCCCTTCTCCATTCAACCCCACAATACTGGGGACATCCCCGGCAAGGTCGCAAGTCTTGCAAAACAACTCATGGATGGGATCAACCCAATCCGCGATCTTATCGAGGAGAAGGGTAGAATCGACAGCGCAGCCGGTCTTAACTTCCTGGACGAAGAGATCAACAAGTCGATGTCCACCCCCACTCGAGGGATGGAACGTGCTTTTGGGCAGTGTTACCGGGCTACCCTTTCTGCTCTCTCAAGAGCAGTAACGTTCTCACCCAAGACCATTCCCGTGAGTAAACTCTCACTAGACCTGGCGGGGGCGATCATAGACCCCGAGAGTGGGACAATCTCATTCGAGCAGAACCCCATTCCTTCTCTAACCAATCTCCGGTTGGGGATCAAAGAAGTAAACCCCAAATCCGTATCGGCTAGAAAGCAGGAGGCGGTTGAACTCCTCCAAATGGGTCTTGCGGACCCCGATACCTTCAAGCTCTATGCTTTAAAGGAAGGTATCGACTTTGCCCTATGGATGGATGAAGAAGTTGCTGCTTACCAATCTGTAGTTCGTAACTGTCTTATCCTCTACGGAAACGGAAAAGAATCGGGGGAGATTGTTCTTACCCCCCATACGGCAAAACCCGAGTTTCAACTCAGGGTCCTGACTTCTTTCCTGGCATCTCCCAGCATGCAATTTGCAGCCCCGGCTGTACAAGACGAGTTTATGAAGTATCGTCAGTTCTTATTCCATGCTATGGGTATGACCCTTCCTGAGTCAGTCCCCAACCCAGATGACATGGCTATGCTCATTCAAACTGAAAGAGCCGCCATGCAAAGGGAAGCCGAGTTGGCACAGCAGGAAGAAGAGCTTATGATGCAAGAACAAGGTTCTACACCCTCTAGTTAAACCAAGGAGTTAAGTGATGTCTGAAGAAACCCCCATGGATCCTCTGTCCCCTAATGCCCCCGCACCAACGGAGACCCCCACCCCAGCAGCGCCAGCAGCACCAGCAGAGCCCCCTTCCCTGAATCTGGATTCCACTGTACAAGTGGGGGGCGAAAGTTATAGTGTAAATGACCTTGTTGATATGGCTAAAAGAGGTGCTCAGGCGGAAGAGTACAGCTCTTTTGCTTCAACTCTTATGCGTCCAGACTCTTCAAACGAACAAAAAGAAGAAGCGGTTAGATATCTAATGCACCAAGAAGGTTACAACCCCGATCAGATTGAGGACTACGTGGCGGGATTAAATGGTCAACAAGAAGAAAAGCCTCAAGGAGAGGAAATGAACCAATCTGACCAGTTTAGAAGTTATCAAAACCAAATGGAATCCAGGATGCAAAACCTGGAACAGAAGCAAAGTAAGGTTGGAGTTGACTTTTTACGTTCTCGACTCAACGAAACCGTTGGTAGGGCTATGGAAGAGAACCCCCGCATCCAGACTCTTTTGAGTAAGAGTCGGGAGTTAAATGGCGAAGAAGGTTCCTCCGAACGAGCTAAAAGCATTCAATCCCAATTAGAATCCCAAATCATTGATAATCTCCGTGCCAGAAAAGGTAAGGGAGAAAACTTCAGTGTTTCTTGGTTTAATGATGAAGCAGGTAAAGCTGCTGATACAATCTATGACAGAATTCGGTCGGTAATCGGTGATCCCGACAAAATCGGGCGTTCACCGGAAACAGCATCGGAAGCTGAAATGTTGTTCTCAAATAGAAAACCCGTAGAGTCTCCTACCTATGCGAAGGATGATACTGTAGGTTCAATCGACACGAAGGTGCGCGATTGGAATACGGATACATTGTCTCGCTTGGCAGTAGATCTTAATACGGGTGACGAAACTAAAGCGTAATAACAGGAGTCTATTAAAATGGCTTTCGCACCCACTGGTGCCCTGTTCGACAAGCACTCTGACCGTATCGAAGAGGTCATCAATAAGAACATTGATGTCTTCCTTCCTGGGCTCGATCCCGTGTGGCGTGACACCATTGTCACTTCACAGGGTGTTGGTCCTGCCGATGCTATCGGTAGAGACATGAAGATCCTTAAGGTCTTCATGGGCTCCATGGCTGGTGTTCTTGAACAGGGTAAACCCCGTAATGACGTGGCTCTTTATGGTGATGACACAGATGATCTTGGAACTCGCATGTACTTGCAGAACCTTGCTCAAACGTGGCCGGATCCACTTGAGGGCCCAAACCCTTCCCCGTACCGTCTCGGTATTGGTATGCGTTCAATGATGTCCAACATCATGTTCACTCTCGGTGAACTCCAAGCAGAAGCAGTTCCTGCCTTTATTGGTCAGGTCGTTGCTCCTAAGTTGGAAGGTTTCGCGAAGAATATCGCGCACACCCTCTGCAACTACTGGTACATCAACCAGAACGACCAATACAAGCTCGGCACTATCGCCACGATTACTGATACAGATGGAAACGCAGTAGATGCAGCTGACACTGAAGTCCGTGTAACTGTTGATGAGTTAGCGTATGACCGATTCTATGTTGGTCAGCGCGTTGACATCCTCGACTCCGCTGGTAGCTTCCGTCGTAATGACTCGGCTGGTGACGGTTCACAGACATCAGCAACTCGCCTTAAGGTCTTCGTCTCTAAGATTGATGAGCTTAAGGGCTATGTCTATCTTGTCTCGGATACTACCCCCTTCCACTCAGGTGGTGCTGCTGATTCTACCAGTGCAGATAACGACTTGATCGTTTTCGCTGGTTCCCACGATGTTGGTGCTTCGGCCTCGGTCGCAACCACTGGTATCGCTGGCATCAACAGTTGGTTGAAGGGCGGCTCCGGCGGCTCCGACAACTACCTGCTTGGTGATGAGAAGTCGGGTACTGCTACAGAGCAGATCGACGTTACCGCTCATCCTGAGTTTAAGTCCTTCACGAAGGGCTCAGTTGGTACTCTCACTGAGCACAAGATGCGTCAGTATCTTCGCCGCTTCCACAACGCCAAGAATAAGCATGGTCAGTACATTGACTGCCTCATTGCTTCGGATGGTGTGTGGCTGGCGTATGAAGCCACTAAGATCGGTCGCGAGCGACTTGATCGAACTGGCAGACTCTCGAGCCTTAGCTCAGAGGGTTCGCAAGAAGGCTTCAACTTCACGATGGACGGTCGTACGTACACCGGTTATACCTCCACTTATGTCGAAGACGGAACCGTCTACGGTATTCGTAAGGGTGGTAACAACTGGAAGCGTTACGTTCCGCCGACTCCCTCTGGTTACAAGAAGTTTGATAAGGCTGAAAGCTTTATCCCCTTCAACTTCATCGCCTCTGCCCTCACGGGTACCGGCACCAACAAGCTGCCAATCTATGACAGCTCAGGTTCGGGCAACCGAAACATGGTGACGGAAGGTGTCCAGATGCCTGGTGTTCTCCGGATGCAGCTCGTTCCTGAGCAGCCCTCCGGTATGAAGCTCACAGGTGTAACCACGGATCAGCAGTGGAGTGACTATTGATCCCCCTAGGTGGGTCTTATTGATCCTCCTTCCTCCTTGGGCGGGGCCTCTCTTCGGAGGGGTCCCGTCTTTTTTTTGGTGATTGAAAAGGTAGAATGTCTTCATGACTGAAAACACACTTACCAGAGATCAGATTAAAGACTTCAGAAAGAGACCTGGATTTTACTTCCACTCCCAAAAAGAGGAGAGGTTGAAGTATGCAGAAGAGGTCATAGAAAGTGTATGGAATCAGGATTCTTGGGCAGATATAGCTGAAGATGATACCCCTACCTCTACTGGAGGAGGGGTAATCCCTTTTTATGGATTGGAAACCATAGTTCCCCATCAGTTCTATAAAGGGAATATAAAGATGTTTAAGGGGCATATAGGGCACAAGCAATTGGGTCTTGTGGGCATCTATCCCAATCTCATGTTCTTTGATTTTGATACTGAGGAACTCAGGCATCCAACGGAAGTTTCAAAATGGAGGGGGATGCTCTCAAAGAACCTAGGAGAAGCAATCCAACAAATAGAGAATCTTTACAATGTTCTTGATCCTTATCTAGATGAACACGCTTTTAGGGTTTATATGACCCAAAGAGGTACACGATGCGTCGAAGTAGGTTCGTTTTATGAGTGGAATCAATACCCCCAATTAGTTTCAACCCTTCCAGGGGTCGCAGAAGGTGAGATTAAGTTGGATATTTTCCACATGAATCTTTGTATGAAACCAAACCAAGTTGGAATAGCCACCAAGGAAGAGTTAATTAATCTTAAGATGCCCCCTTCTGCTTCCATCTTTTTGGATAGACCCAGTGAGCATCTTTGGATTAGTGCCATGCCTATTCTGGAATTAGGGACCCCTGAAGAGGTCACTGGTTCTTTTGTAGAGGAAAACCACGACAAGATCTGTATGGAAGGGATGACCCCAGAAAGGATAGAATTCTTCTGGTCAGAACTAAGAAGGAGACTTCCTTCTGTCGAAGATGAAACAAGGGAACGCATTGTTGACTTCGTAACTAAAAACTATGAGGAGGTAAACCTTTGAGTGAAGAACCAAAGGAATTGGATATTGAGATGATTTACGACCCCACAGCAGCCGCTGTCGGAAGCGGTCAAGCAATGGGATCAGAACACGAGATAATGGAAGATGGGGAGTGGATAAGGTTCATTAAGAGATTAACGGGAAGAGATGAACTCTTTGTCTACCACCACGCTTTTACGGGAAAGTTTGTCCTAGCAGCTTGGGTTTATAAGCCTGGAGAAATAGGTGTACCAGTCTGTACGGAGTTAGATACAATGGATTTACCTCCAGATCGTGGGGGCTGGTTAAGTACTGATTACATTAGGGCTAGAGTTAGACCTATGGAGGAGCAGGTAAAGGCTGTTAGGGCTCGTATTAAAGAAGCAGAGGCAGCTAAGAAGGCTCTTCGTTCAGATGATCTAGAGCAAAGAAATCAAGTCGTTGAGTATTACCGTAAAAAAGGGGACATCGAAATGTGCAATATGATTGAACACTCCCCATATACTGGAGATGCTACGGGTGGGGAAGCCCATGCAGAATTAAAAGAGGACTTAATAGGGATGGCAAGTAGAAAGATCGTTACTTCAGGATAGAAAACTATGCACTCTTCGGGATCAATTCTTTACACAACAATTAACCGCATTAGGGCCTTCTTAGATGAACCCACCCTTGATGCGAAGTTTTCTAATGATTACCTGGTTCGCCATGTAATCACCCCTGAAATCTCTAATGTGATGAGCATGATTACTGATGTGCGTAAAACGCCCATTGTAGTTCGCCATCAAATCTCATTAACCACCACCGGTGAATACTACGAGTTACCTCCCTCAATCGGCAAAATCTATCGACTTGCAAAGATTGATTCGGATAAGAACATAACGAATGAGATCCCACACCGTGGACCCGATCATGCGGAAGACGCTGGTTGGTGGGTCGAGGGTCGAGAACTACACGTTCGACCCCTCCCCGGAACCACAGACTCAACCTATTACGTCTGGTACACCCCTTCAGGTAATGTGGTCCCCCACTACTCTGCTGCAGGTGGAACCATTGACTGGACTGCCCGAACCACTCTAACTTTGGATACTACCCCCGACCTGGGAGACGTAGACCATCGACCGGGTGCATACATTGGTTGCATCGTCCGTGCTTGGATTAGTGATACAGGAGAACCGGATAAGGTAGACGAACGAGTAATCGAATCCTTCGCAATCGGGACCTCCAGTGTGACCGCAGTAGTTCGAAACGCTTTCAGCGCGGGTTCGTGGGATGCAGAACAAGCTTCGGTTAAGTACGAGATAGTTCCTTACTTCATGGATGAGATTTGGCAAGCAGTTGCACTCTCTTGTGCCATTAACTTGGGGACCTCTCGAAATATCTCCGAGAAACAAATGACCTTCTTGCAGGGTCAACTCCAAGCTGCACTCCAATCCGCTGCGGCGACCTTTGATCCCTCAAGCAACGAAACGGCAAACAGACCAGCAAACTCTTCTATCCACAACATCATTTCCAAGATTCGTTGGAAGCTGCCGGAGAAGATACAAGACAACCTTTCTGACGATTACCTAATGAACGTATCGGTGATTCCAGAACTCCGGAAGATCTTAACTGTAATTAATAGTGATTCAGAGACCGCTGTTGTTGTGACACAAGACATAACTACAGTTGACGATCAGGACCACTATCTCTTAAATCCAAATATTGGTCGAGTCCTGAGGGTTGCTAAGAAGGACTCCGACAGTGGTCTCCCTCACTCCGAGATTAGGAAGAGATCGGAGAAGGACCCAGGAGGTCACGGTTGGAGTCTTGAGGGAAACAGGCTTTCCATTTTACCTCAACCAAATGCTTCTGAAACCATTACGGTGTGGTATACCCCCAGTGGAGAGGTGTCCCCCCACTACGCAGTGGATGGGTACTTGAACAGTACTACGGTTGTTAAGCTGAGTAAAGGTGACTTATTCAGCGGGTTATTGGGGGAGGTTGATAGGAGGAGTCATTCCTATGTCGGCTCCGTCATCCGTATGACTACGAGTACGGGCACGGTGGAGGAGAGGGTGATTACGGCGCACGATGCCGCTACAACCAGTGATTACCAAGGACAAGTAACTGTGTCGGAGATTTTCACAGGAGATGTCAGTAGGGCGTGTACCTACGAGATCATTCCATCCTGGTGGGCCAACCTACAAAACGTAGTTGTTGATAGTTCCGTTCTTGGTCTTTCTGGTAAGAGTCCAGAGTTGGGTGAGGCGGGTTATGCTGCTTTAACGCAGGCCCATCAAGCTTCAATGGCTGCGATGCAAGCCGAACTCTCAATTAGAAACGAGACTAAGGACAGTACTTCTCGCAGGAACTCGATGTTACATAACATCTTGGAGAAGGCGCAGACAACCCTCACTAAGTTAGATCCTAATTTGGACTATTCTTCCGACTTCATCCTGAGGCAGGGGATCAACAACGAACTCAATAACGTGATCTCACGTATTAACAACACAAGATCAAACCCCTACTACTGCACCTTCTCTATTACAACCGTGAAGAATCAGCAGTACTACTCCCTCCCTTCAGGGATTGGTGAGTTAGCTAGGGTTATTAAACTCGACACCTCGGGAAGAATTACGAATGATCTTCTCCCACGAAGCAACTACGATTGGGCCGGTCCTGGTTGGAGCATAGAAAATAACATGCTCTCCTTCCGACCATATCCGGGCGGGGGGGATACCTACACGATTTGGTACATCCCAAACGGGTCTTCTTGGCCTCACTACGCAGAGAATGGTTCCTTAGACGGAACCCGATCCATCTTTACCCTTACAACTGGAGACTACGGTAGTCAGATCCTTGGGGATGTTGATAAGAGGGAAGGGGCTTACGTAGGATATGTTCTTAGGGTCTTAGGAAGTTCCACTGCGTTTGGAACCGAGTTTGGTTCTGAGGTTATAGAAGAACGAACCATTAAATCTCATGATGCCGAAGCTGGAACAGTGGAGGTGGAAAGAGCTTTCAGTTCCAACATCGCAACTGGGACGTGTAAGTATGAGATCGTTCCCATTTACCTCCATGCGGTAAACGAGGCGGTATCGTCGGGCACAGTAGCAAACCTTTCCATGGGTAGTCCTGTTGTAACTCAAAGACAACAAAAAACCCTCTACATCAATTATCGTTCTGCCATGAAAACAGCAGGGGATAATCTTTCCAACATCCAAGGGAGAGTTCCTAAGCATTTCCAGAAGTCAACTGTAGATAACGAAGGCAACTGGGACCTTCTTGGATAATGGCTGAGTATTACGGAAATCGACCGACAAGAGACTACTTCACCCTTGTCTCCGCACTAGACGCAAAATTCTCAGAAGCGAAGGTTGGATCAGAGAAGGTTGACTTGTTTACGTTGTCAACCGGATTCCAACAGAAGGAACGTTTTGAAGAACAACCTCAATATGCATATAGGGGTGCATCAGAAGGAGGAAGTACGGACCAATATGGAGGGAAAGGGAGTGGGGGTGAAAACCAAAGCATCCACAGCACGGTAGAGGTTGTTCCTGAAGACATCTGTGACTTTTGTTGTACATATCCGTGCGGTTCGGACCTTCCTGTTTTTAGTCCTGGAACCATTGATTTTTCAATGTCGGATAGTGGTTTTCAATCACACCCAATAGAAGCTACAGGTGAAACCATCTCCTCTATTGAGTTTCCATTGATCTCCTCCCTCGAATCTCTATCCTTTTCCTCTTTTGATGGTGAAGTACGTACTTCTGAACCCCCCTCATCTGGTTTTTCTTGGAGCTGGGGCCAGACCTCTGAGGTCTGGGGCTCAGGAGGTCAGATCGTCGATTATGGATCTTCTCATGAACAAGACTCCGGATACTCAGAAGACACCGAGAGTTGGGGCAAAATATATGGGGTTCCTCCTATTGATAAATGTCTTTGTGGCAGAGAAACCACTGATCCTGCAACCTCTAAATCGGAGTCTTATAACCAAGCCAAGCAATATGCGGGTAGTTGGAAGTTGAATTTTACGTTAGATATAATGAATCACCTAAAGGAGTGGAGTGAATGTACGACAGAGGACGTTGATGAAGACATTCAAGATGGAGTACTAGATGGATTGATTCGTCAATTAATTACTGACAAAAAGGGGGTGCAGCTCACGTACCAAGATTCAATATTTGCATGTCCTTCTTACTCCACTTACCCTATTGGTCATCCGCTGAATCAAGGATACGGTACTTGGTACGGTCCAGGAGAAGTAGGACAAGGACCCACATGGCCGGTATATTGTCTTCATGAGGCAAGTAGACCAGGTGGTTGGCAGGTAGAAGATTCGGAGGATGAAAAATTTATAGGTTCGTTTAGTTTAACTGAAGCATCCACAGTTCCTGGTGGAGGGGTCATGGAATCAGATCTTCCGATTATTGTTGAGGTTGATTGTGATACGGGAGCAACGTGTTGTTGTGACTTTACAGATCCTTATCCTTGGTGTCAGGAAGGAAGCTCGAACGATTGCGGAATAAGTAACTATACAATGGGTAGTTGTTGTGGAATTTGTGGGCCCAGCGAACTTCATGGGGGATGTAATTGTCAAGACGGTGTTCTTGTAGACGAACTCTTTGAAATACAACATGAAGGGGAGGAATGGTGTGAACAACATCTAAATTGCTCGTGGAATCCTGCAGAGGAGACGTGTTATTGCAACAATCACCCTGATTGTCATGTTAGTTGTTGCCAAAACTCTCAAACGCCTCTCCCCGAATCAGTTTGTCCTACAGTAAAGCGTTGTAAAATTCCTGTGTGGAAAGAATGGACAGAGTGCATAACGATTAAGGTTTTTGAGCCGTCAATTAAAGTAGAGATTAGGCATAGAAATAAAGATAAATTGGTTGTCCAATTAAGTATTGGCGTAGCTTTTAAAGTTGAGTGGGGGGGAAGTTGTAGTGGATCATCCCCAATTCCGACCGGGACCACAATTACTGCACCAACAGCGGGGGGAATCTTTTACTACGAAATGTCTGAGGCAGGAAAAGAGCTAATTGAACCTGTTTCGGAACCAGTTAATTGTGAACATCAATGTACTGGGTGGAGAGAAGGTGATAATTCCATAACATTTGTTTCACAACCTGAAGAATTCGTAACCGGGGGGTTTGGGTTTGGGTGGAGTTTTCCCGAAGGGGCAGAACCCCTTTATTATGTGTGGCCCGAAGTCTCCGTTATAAACGGCAGCGGCCCGGACAGTCCAGTTTGTGAGGTTTGCCCCACGGTGGGGTACGATCCAGATGATCCCGGGGAGGAACACAATTGTGGTTTTGCCCCTGCTGATGCGGACTTCAACGGGGTTGTGGAAGTTGATTACTGTGCTCAAGGCTTATGCAGCATATTGAGTAGCTTTTTCTTTTACGGGGAAATTGACACAAGAACAATAACCCTAGAACCCAGATGCGGTAGTTCATCAACAACCGAGTGTGTTGATCTTGCAGGCCCCAGCCAAGTGGGTGGATAAGAAAATGATTAGAAGAGACGACACATCAACAATCATCCGTAGAGGATTAAAAGCGAAAAGTGTCCCTGGAGAAGATGGGGATTACACCCCCCAAGTTTTTAAGGACTTTAGTAAGAGAACCCTCTTCACTCGTTTCATTGGTGAGGAGATAAGTAATATGGACCTACAAGATTCCTACAAAGGAATCCCTGGGGCACAGGAAACTCCTGTGTTCCTTATCCTAAGCGGTCCATCACTAAACAAGATAGATTTAGGAGCTGTTGCTGACTCGGGAATCACTACCCTAGGAGTTAACAACAGTTGGTCTGTATTTGTCCCTGATATATGGACTTGTGTAGATCCTCCCAGAAAGTTCTTATATAGTGGTTGGGCGGATCCCTCAATAATGAAACTCATCCCCGAACGCCTTTCTCGTCTTACTCTGAGAAGGAAGATAGGGGAGAAGTTTACGGATCTTGATTTAACTCCGAGGGATTGTGCTAATACCTTCTTCTATCCAAGGAACTCTGAATTTGACCATGAGACCTTTTTAAGGGAGAGTTCTATTAACTGGGGTCAGAGCGGTAAAACCATGGATAGTCTTGGATTTAAAGGTGGTCGATCCGTTATGCTGGCAGCTATAAAATTAGCTTACGTTTTGGGTTTCCGAAGGATATACCTTTTGGGTTGTGACTTTCAAATGAAAGCATTTGAACCCAACTACGCCTTCAAACAAGACAGAACCCAATCTTCGGTTAAGGGTAACAACAGATCTTATAAAATTATGCAGAAACGTTTTGAGGCTTTAAAACCCCATTTTGACTATAATGGGCTTACCATAATGAACTGTAACCCAGACAGTGATTTAGGGGTTTTTAAATACGTATCTGTAGAAGAAGCTATTGAGTACGAGGAATCCAGAAGAGTTCTAGGGGAAACAACTGGAGGGTGGTACGACGGAGAAGAGAAAAAAGGCCGTAAGATGAAACAGAGAAAACGACGACACGAGGAAAAAAATGTCTAATCTAGGAAAACAACTAGATACTCATTGGAATTACCCCCTTGCGTTATCGACTCAGGATAAAAGGATTCCCCTTGCTGCAACTACGGCACCTTATTCCCATGAGTTGGCAGGAGTTGACGGTATTCTTCAGGGCGGTTGTAGACCAATCTCCGGATTCTCTAAGATTCATGATCTAGATTTCTGGGATGATGAAAACCACAACTACCAATCTACGGTTATAGACTTCTTCCCCGTAAACTTTAAGGTTGGTTTTGTTACGTATGGTTACGGGTTTATTTACCGAGCCAAGCGTCCCGATTCAGATTTAGCAGATGTCTTCTTTGACTTCTACTTGGGTGCGTGTAATTCGTGGACATACGGTAATCGGGTGATGACGGGCGTTTCTTCTACCGAGGAGATGAACGTTACGGTCGCGGGGCGGTCTACCTTCGTCTTCATTCGCGGGATGTCCCCCACTCTCTTGTATGTTAGTCCACTCGATTTTGATGAGGGGGAAACATCGGCGGACGGAATCCAATTGAGTGGTTCTTCGTCAGAGGAAAACAACGCAGATTGCATGGCCGATTACGAGCTGGTGATTGAGGATCAACCGGGTCCAGGGCTCCAGCCCTCGTTAAGTGATGTCGTCAAAACTTTTGGTAACCGTGCTGACCCTTCCCATTGGTTTGCAGCAAAGCAACCCTCTAATGATAGACCTGGTGTCGCCAATTTAATCATTACTAGGGATCTACCAACTTCTGCAGCATTGGTTGCTTCCGGTAAAGCGTTACCTGCTGGTGAATTTGATCCTAGACAATTAGGCAACAGAACAGATGAGTCTGCGAGGACAGCATTGAGTAGTTTGATGGGAGCAATGTTTGATTGCACAACACCTCAAGAATCCTCGGACATTTTCTATACGTCAGAATCTTCCCTAGTTTCGGTTACCGACTTAACAGATGAACCGCTTGTCCTTTCCGAGTCAATCACCTTCATGGGTTCTACCCCAGGAGGGAGGAGGTACCCAAATGGTACGATCATTGATCGGGATATGTACGTCTACGACACAGACACAATCACCTCGGGTAATTACGTAGACCAAACCGAGAAGATTAGCGGGTACTTCAGGATTGATAGGACAAAGGTAGACCCCGACAAGGTGGTCTTCGATCTCCAATTTCTAGAAGATCCCGAGGATACCGATGATACAGACCAGGTTTGGCAGACAATTTATGGGGGAATGCATCTCCGTTTAGATGCGGGAGTTTATGACGACCACATCACAGTAAATACGAATGCTCTTGGTGGAAAGAGTGTCTCATACAACATCGGGGATGGATATACAATGGTTGCGGAGGATCTAGGTCCTGTTGACCAAGACGGTACTCAGTACTACAGAATGACCGTTAATATCCGAGATCTGTTCTCTACCTCAAAATGGGTGGCAGGGAACTACCGATATCGGTGGAAGATTAGATCCATCTGTGGTGAAGAATCCGAAAGGGCAATGGCAATATCTAAGCAGTTCGACTTTGATGTTGCTTCCTACTACGTTGACTTCAGTGGGGATCCCTCTATTGGGGACAATGAGATTAGCAGTTCCGAAGATCTTATCTTTGAAGACCTAAATAAGATCAAAAAGGGTAACTACACCTTCGCCTACCAACTTTTTGATAGTGTAACGGGAAGAAGAAGCTCTTTGTCTGAAGTCAAGAGTATTGATACTACAGACTTCTCTGGGAATAGTAAAAATTACACATCTGCTTTTGTTTGTTTAGACTTGGTGTGGGACCATAGCAAATATGACAAAGCTATGATTTGGAGGAGTGTAGATGTTTCTGGTTTGGGTTTAGCAGGGAAGGGAATTCTTCAACTTGAAAAGATCATAGACCTTAAAAAGTACAAGGTTTATGATCCTGCCATGGAAAACATTGATTCCGATGAATGGTCTCATGCTTTCTATATCTACGGTCTTACTGATGAGGTCCTGGCTTTCCAGCAAACATATCCAACTGGTGCTGCCCTTTTTGATGAGCACTTACCCTATGGGGGAACCGCTTCCTTCTACGAGGGAACCCTCTTCGTTTCGAACATTAGAAATTCCCCTGTGTCTAATGCTCAAGAGAACAACCTCAACGAAATTAAAAGAGGACTTGGTGAACTTAGGTGGTCTTCCCTAACCGACTTCTCTCCTGAGTTGTTCCCAACATCGAATTACTTCGTTCCGGGAACCCCTACAAATGAAATCATCCTCTTATCTTCGATGGGTGGTAACCTCCTTGGGTTCTCTGCCGACAGGATGTACTTTATTAGGAAAGAAGGTGGTTCATCAGGAGCGTATATGAGGATCAATGAGGTACATGAAGGTTATGGGGTCATCAACCAAAGATGTGCGTCCACTGTCGGATCCTCTTCATACTTCCTAACCCCCAGAGGTCTCAAATCTGTAAATGCTGTGGGTAAGCTAGATGACGTTGGTGCTTTCGATCATTTGATCTTTAATCAATGGCAAAAGGATTTATCCAACGTCTCCATTGCATATGACAGTGCTTCCTCCTGTCTCATGATTCTCTCCGCAGATGATGAGGAGGCTGCTTGCCTCTGGTTCAATAGTTCCAGGGCAACAATGATTAAGGATGCTACTTTCCAGCAATGTAGGGAAGGGGTCTGGGTAAAAGACCATGACGACTACTCAAGTTCCTTAATCGACCGTGCAATGTTCTTAATGAATCCCCCCGCATCTGGAGGCACGGGTAGTACTACTACCAAGCCACGAATCTACGTCTTAGATTACAAGAGGGAAAAAACCGCCACAGTTGATGGGAGTTCAGTAAACCGGTTGACAACTCTGGATGGCTCTGACGAGACAGTTTTCACTACCACCGGAACGGCCTCAACCCTCACCAACGCTGATGGGACATTCACAACAGTAAATGTATCTGGGTATACGGTAGCCCCCAGTTCCGACTGGGTGGGTGCTTATGTCTATGTCCTAAAATCCTCCACCACATCAATGATTGGCTTGAAAGCCAGAATCACAAAGACAAGTGGGGGGGCTCTAACCCTCGTGGGTGCAAACTTAATGGGTCTTCCAACAGGATCAACCATCGGGATTTCCCCTGTTTACTTCCGTTGGGTTGGCTATCCGATCCCCCTCCAGATTGAAGGCCAAGAGTTTAGTAAGCAGGATTATCATCGAGCAAAACACGTTGATTCTTTATCTGCAGCTTTCACAGATGTTTCATACCCTTCTCATATCTCCGGCTTAGCGAGATTCCAAGCACTTCTCTTTAATAATACTCTTGCGGATCTCAAAGATTCTTCGTTTGTTCTTGATGAAGATGGTGCCTCGGTAGATTCTGTTCTAGATGGACAATCTGTCCATTGGGCAAGCTTTGGTTCAGATTCTACTCTCGAAGGAGCATTCGGAGTCTCAAGTACTGCCCCTACCCCTGGTCTTGAGGTATTCACTCCTGACCTTGATTTCAGATTGATGTCTGTACTTGTCTCGGGTAAACTTTTACCTACATACCGCACTTCTTTAGGTTAGGAATCTTAGATAATGTCATATGACCCTTATTCACAACACCCGGGCTTCTTAGACTCTGAGGGCAATTCTCTTGGAAGTGGTGTTCTTGATGCTCTTATGCAGGACTGGGGCGCAGCGGATTGGGCTGAAGCTGATTGGTATGCCCGACAAGGTCAGTCTACAGAGATGATGGGACAAGGGTTGACTGATTATCTGTCAGCCATAGAGGGTGCTTCGGATGATTATCGAGGAAGGGCAATGGGTCTTGGGGGTAAGTACAGAAGAAACATCGGGGGTATTGCCAGTGGCATGATGGGGCGGGTAGAAAACTACAACAGAATGCTAGAGGGTTCTATCGGTGGAAACATTGATAAATTCCTTGGGCAAGTGGGGGGCCTCTACGATGACAACAGGGGAGCTATTTCTAGATACTTAAGTGTGCTCCCCCAATTTGGGAAGATAGGAGGTCAGTTCGAAGCTCTTGCTGGGAAATCAGAGCGAATGGCCGATAGAGCTCTTGGACGAGGTTCTGCTTGGGGAAGCAAAATAGCTAACGCAGGAGAAGGTAGTAGGAGAAGACTCTTAAATTATGGCAATGATGCCTTAGCAGATATGAAGAGTGCATCAGGAAATGTGGAGCAGGCTGCAAATAGGATTCGAAACAGAACACGTAAGACTGATGAATTTGCAACACGACTTGAGAAAGCGGGCGACGAATTGTTTACCCGCTTCGAGGAGTACTCATCGAAGGTAGTGGGTCAGGGTGAGAAATTATTCTCGAAGCTGGGACGTTGGGCTGAGAAGGCTGTTGATTTCGCTGTGACTGCAAATGCCAGGGCTGATATCGAAATAAATAATCAAATCGCGTCTCAAAGTGCCGCGATGAGTAAACAATTCGATGCTGCACGACAAAACATCATGAACTCCGGAATGCCTGATGATGTAAAGATGCAAGAGTTAAATAAGATGGATAGGGAGGCAGCTAATCAGTTTGTGGCCCAAGGTGCTCAAACCCAAAACGCAGCGACCCAAATGAAGTGGTCGATGGATGAGGGTGTTGCAAGCATGATGATGTCGGCGGGGGCACAAGAGGTAGCTAGAGGTGAGATGTGGACCGCCATGACAAATGGTTTCACTCAAATGGCTTCCTTTATTATGTCTCAAGGACAACCTTCTCTTTATGCCGCAGCGAACCAAGCACTTTCTATTGGTACTCAAGCGGAAATTGCAGCCGCCGATATGACTATGAACGCGGGTCAATTGTTGCAGGCTGGTCACGCTTTAAAGATAGATGCGGCTACCAAAGGTGAAAGCCTGAAACTCCAGGGTTTGGAAGCAGGAGCAAGAGCAGAATCGGTATTCTTTGGTGTTGCGAATCAAGCAATGGGAAATGCCATTCAAGCTCTAAATGGAAAGTTGAATGCAACGTTTGGACAAGCAGATGTTTTAAAGGGCGCAGCACAACTGCAACTATCGGCTAGTGCACAAATGCAAGGTGCGTTTGAACATGCATCTAACTTGTCAGCTCAAGCATCCTTCGCAAGTAACTCCAATAGTGTCCAAGCAGTATTCAGAGCCGCAGATTTGGCGGCTAATGCAGAAGGTAATATTTACCAAGGTAATATGTCGATGGAGAGTAACATTTACGATGCGACAACCCGTTCATATGAGATTGGCCTGAATCAAATCAATCAAATTGCTGCCCACCATGCGAGTTATAAAGCAAACCCCGTATCTGTTGCGGATATCTTCTTTGGTTTGATGAATGCGGAAGCAACTAGTTATAACGCTTTTGGAAGTTCTATGTGGAATCAACCTGGTTTAGGCCAGTTGCAAGGTATGGCTTGATAGGATAAAACATGCAGTCACCACTTACACCAGAAGGTATTGCCGCTCTTAGAGGAGCCTCCCAAGCAGGAGGTGCCTATCAAGATAGAAAGCTCCGGGCCTCAAAAATGGCTCAGGATGCCTATCTTCGACAGCAAGAGTTGGACCAACAAGATCAGCAGTTCCAGCAAAGTCGAGACGATCTAGCCGCACATCGACAAGCCGAACAAGACAGGCATGCTGCGGATCGTGCAATGGCAGTCGAGCAGTTTAGACAATCACTTGATCTGGAGAAGCAGTACCAAAATTACCTGATCAATAAAGACGAAAAAGCAAGAGCAATAAGTGACAGGCAGCTAGAGATGGACCAGAAACAACAACTCCGAGACATAGCAATTGACCGTGCTAACCGTAAGAGATCCACATTACCTGCTTCTATTCAACAGGGACTAGGCCAGTATATTAATGATGCGAGATCATCCCAAGTGTACGACCTTGGGGCAGAAGCTACCTCTCGATTAATCGGAACGTTGGGGCCAGAGGATGCAAGGAAACACATTATAAAACAATTAATGGCAGCGTATCAGGGTATGCCGAACGGTCCTGTCCCCAACGCACAGACACACCTTGATAACATTGTTGCGACTAACCCCGATATTCTCGGTAGACAAATCTTCGGGATGCCTGGATTATTCCAACAAGTTGACTCTGTGATGGACGGAGATCCCTCTGCTCTTAAAATCTCCATTGCTGGTGAATTGGCTGGAACTTCCGTTCTGGGGAATCAAGGTGCTCTAGCAGCAGTGATGTCCGGTACTCAACAAATTGGTAGCTCGTTGTTCGGTTACAATGTTGAGGGGAAAGCCTTTTCTGGTATAGAAACAATACCAGGTTCAATGGGTTGGATGGACTGGCTTTACCAAGGGCTCCAACACGGGTCTGGAATGACTCTAGCTAAAGGATTTATGGGGTATGGGTATGGTGCCCATACCTTGGGGTCCTTAAGTGAACAAGGTTATGGTGGATCTCGTCCTGGAGGAAGGGGTATTGGTAATGCCCAATCGTGGCAGCTACTTATGTCAGACCAAGACGCATGGGCTGAAAAACAACACGAAACAGATAGAGCAGCCGGTGGATCACTTGGGGAAGTTGATCCAAACCTACTCTCCGAAGGTAGAGTAGTAATTGGGTCAAATGAAAGTCGAATGGGTCAATATACTAGTGACGCCGAGAGCATGGCTAATTGGATTTTACATGGGTTTGTAGGGGGGGCTGCTCCCGGTGATCGGCCAGGAGAAGCAATGCCTCGAGTTGGACAGGCATTGGTTGGTGACTTTACCAAGATGCACAACAATAACCTATCGGGGTCGGGTAGAAGAGCTATAACTTCTGACCAAAGAAAACACCTAATTAACCTGCAGGAAAACATTACGGCTTCTATGGTTTACGACTATTGGGATAATGGAGGCACTGCTGACGGGTATGCTCAAATGCAAGATAGGATCAAAGTTCTTATCCAAAGTAGTCCCTACCCAGATCTCACCACTCAATATCTTAGTTATTTGCACGATCAATTCAGTGGATTCTCCGAAGCATTCAAAGCGGATAAGGGGGGTGTTTCGGGTATGGGTCATCGGATTAAAGACGGCGAAGATACGGAGTTTATGAAGAAACAAGAGGAAGCATTCAATGCTCAACTTAGGGAGCAAGGAATTGACCCGGAGTCTACGGAAGGACAAAAAGAGAAGAGAAGGCAAAGGGAAAGACTGTCGGGTAGGAATAAAATATTCGATCAAGTAGATGGTCATGTTGCTGGGGTATTCGACATGGTGGTCTCAGCTTTAGATCCCCACGTTATAACACAAGAGAAAATGTCTGACATGGCAAGTGCCATGTATGTGGGATATACGGCAATGGGTTTTAAGAATGAGTGGAATCAAATCCGAACTATAGAAGATCCCGGTGTACGTAGAATTGCCGCAAGAGAACTGCTTGCTAGGAATTTAGACCAGTCGATGCAGGGTCTTGACGATTTTATGATCGAAAATAGTGAGGTTAGTAGCTCAAAAGTAAAAAGGTGGGGAGAGCTACGAAACGATCAAGCAAACTTAATGGACGCTGCCCGGCGTCCTCATGAGGGAGAGATGGGACCCCCACAACCTGTTCAACTCATGCGTCCCCAGATTACCGGAGAAGATGTCGTTGAATTAGCAGAACGGTTAAACCATCTGCAGAGGGAAGGGAAACAGATCCCTCCAGAACTGACTAACGCGATGAACAATCCCATCATGCGTACCCAGGTGAATACTGCTCGACAATTCTTGACCCAGATGGACTACCAAGATGCCGAACATCGAGCTAACGAATTAGGGGATAAGTACATTGATTGGGCACAAGGTATACAGGCAGAGGAAGACGCTTTGCTGAATCGAATGTTCGATGAAAGAGAAGATGAGGCAAAGGAAATGTTGAAGCTTATTCAATCACAACAGAAACCATGACCAATTGGAAATCTCTAACTCAGAAGGTCTCTACTTGCCACGATGAATTCAAAGCATCGGTGGTATCAAATACTGAAGAACCCCTTTCTAAGGGGAGCATTGTCAACCTGACCGAAGAGGAAGACCTCTTTACCCAGAAAGGTATGAAGGTATCCCCCAAGAAGTTACGGGGTTGGTTGTGGAATAAGAAAAACCTTCGAGCCCTTTCGAGAGATGCATTTGTAATCTGGTCAGCGTATGACGATGAGAAAGATCTTTCATACGCTGGTGTCGGATCCTTTATTACCGGTGAATTAAAATCGCGATTTCCCCCCACTCATGTAGTGACGATGGGAACAGATGAAACGGAGACTTCGTAATGGGACCACTACTAAGTTTACTTGCAAGAGGGGGTTTGGGATTACTTAGGGGTGCGGGTGTCGCTAAGCAGGTACATAGAGGTGTACCTTATGCTGCTGATGCCATGAAGACTGTTCCTGGGGTTCAGTGGGGTAACCTTCTTGGTACAGGTATGCTCGGTATGATGGCTGCTGGCCTGATGAGTGGGGAAGATACTCCCGAGGCAAGTGAGGATGATCTTGAAATGGCGATGCTCCTACAACAACTGCAGGGTGCTGGTTTCCAATCGGGACCTCAAGAAACTATGATGGATCCTCGTCAAAGTATGATTATGAGACAAGACCCAACTCTCCAAGCAAACCAGATGAATCGAAGTATTGAGAACATGAGCTCTTATGGTGAGTTAGACTTCCTTGATGAACTCATGCAGGAGAACGCCCAACTAATTGCCCAGATTTCTCAGAGAACTCAAGCAATGAGTCAGATGGCCGACCCCGTAGCTGCTGGTATACGTCCGTTCTAGAAGAGGATGATAGATGGCTAGTTTCCCAAAAATCATGCAGACATTGGGTGGAGCGTTTGGAGCGTCTGCCAAGGTTGCCAAAACAGCTCCTACACTCGCTGCGGCTGGTGGTCTTTATGGTGCTAGTTTTCTGGCTGATATTGGTTCGGGTGGGGTAAGGGCTGCTGGAAACTCAATGGGGATGGGTTCTGGTCCTATTGATATGGAAGCCGCTAGATTTCAATACGCGAAGGAAAGAAGTGAATTATTCCAGAGGAAGCAGGAAGCAATTGAACTACAGCTATTAAGACAGGATGTCGCAAATAACGCAGCGGCTCTTGCTTCTAGTTCTCCCCACTTATATAATCAACTCATGGCGGGCCGAAGGCTTCCTCAAGGGGCTACCGTCTTAGGCGGGGTACCCCGCACAGATCTTCTAGAGGAATTGGCATTTAGAATGGCACAGGGCCAAACTATGTCGGCTCCTCCAGATATGCCCTCAGAGTACGTAGACTTTAACGATCTTATTTCCTAATGGAGCTTCAAAATGGCTGGTGAAACAGTTCTTCCAATCCAAGAGTGTCCTGACCTGATTTGTTCATACATCACAAAATCGTGGGGTACCTCTGATAACACCCTCGAAGACCGGATTATGTTCTATTGCGAAAGAGACACTATTGTGGATTCTTTTCATGCAGGGTGCAATCAAGCAGATACGGGCGCAGCAGTGGTATTGACAGCGGCACCAGTAGCTGACGACAATACTATTACTTTCGGCTCTGCAGTTGCAATTAGTTCTAGTGTTTCTATCGCAACAGGTGATACTCTTAATGCTGGTACTATGACAGAGACTGCTAATCTAGTTCCTGCTGGGTACATCATCTACATTGATGCCACAAACCTAGATGATGCAAATGCAGATATTCATGTCCAAATGAGAATTCGCACTCGTATTCGTTGAGTAGGTTGAAAGGGGGGTTGCTATGGAAGCCTCCGTTCCGTTTCAGCCAACGCAGTTTCAAGATCTTAAAGGGTTAGACCTCAATCTAATCCTCACCAATCTTGCGGAAGGTGACTTCTTCGAGAATGTTAACGCACACCTATTCGATACGAAGAGGTTACCTGTCCATGCAAGAGAGAGTTATGTAGACGGTCTTAAGAAGCAGATGAACCAGAAGTTCGGGGAGAAGCAAGGCATCTCCGATTGGTTCATTGATACCATCACAGACCCATGGGTAATCCTCACGGCACTCTTTGTTCCAGGTGCAGCGGGTGGACTCATGAAGGGAGTGGGGGGTATCTTCCGTCCTCTCACAGCAAACTTTATTCGTGCTGAAGCTCCTCTCCTGGGCCAGGCGGGGTTGTTAAGTGGTTTCCAACTTTACCGGAATGCCCCTCAAATTGCGGAGGCAGGTCTTGCCCTTAGAAACGTACAAATGGGAATTCTAAAAGGTAACGCGGAAACCTTGATCCCCGCAAGGGAAGCGGTAGTTAAAAGATTAAGTCAAACTCATCCTGAAGTGAATATGAAGAGGGGTCTTGACCCACAGAATTATGCCGAGGGTTCTAAGGTAAGAGAAGTAGTCCAAGACATCAACGATGCGATGTATGCTCGCCTTTACGGATTAGAGCGGGATGTTACGATGGGTTCTAGGATTCATCAAAGAAATGCTGTACAAGAAACAGTACAAGTAGAGGGGATATCTACTAGGGATTTTGTTAAGGAAGCCAGAGAAGAACTTCTTGCGGCGAGAAAAGGAGCAGCGAGGGCACGCTACAGCAGGGACCCAGTTAAACTTCGGGATAAACTTGCTGAGATTGATAAAGACGGTTATCTCCCTCAAGAACAAATTGATAAACTCGCACTTGAAAAGTCGAATGAGGCGATTGCTTTATTCGAGGCGGAACTAGCACGTCCTGATATTTGGGTATCTAGAGGTCAAAGGACATCAGCGGAAGTTGATCCTAAATATGTAGAGAATGTCCTTGGTCGTGCTAACGATAAGAAGATGCTGAAAGAGTTACAAGATAATTGGAAGACAGGGAACAGTCCCGTAACATATCACGCGGATGGTAGTTTTAGGTGGGAACACAACGGGATATATTACAAGAGAATACTCCGGGAGACAGCCCCCACAACAATTACTCGTGAGGGGGGTTGGGAAGCCCTGGCTTCATCTAAATGGATAGATGGCATATATGCCCGTCACGGTTTAAATGAATATGGTGGGGCCATTCGACAAGTGTTGGATGCCGACTTCATGAGACTGTTTGGTAGAGATTCTGTTGCGGGAACTGAAGGTGCATCTAGTGCTATGGCCCGGTTATCTAAACTTGCTAATCGGACAGATGAAGAGGGGATAGCAGAACGATTGAAGGTTGTTAGGGAAATTGTTGATCCCGATAAACTTGTGCGTCTCTTTAGAGCGCGGGGGATAAATATGTCGGGGGCAGGTCCAGGCGAAACTACGGGAGAAGAGTTCATACGAACCTTCTTCCATAACTCCCTGGATGATATTTCTCGAACAGTTGATAAGGATAGGTTAAAAGCTCTTCACGATGAGATCTACGAGGTGATTGCACAGCAGTCTCGTAGAGGAACTTACTTTCCTTCTTCCGCAACCCACCACGTAGATGAGGCGGGGCACGTCCAAAAAGACTTCAGTAAAATAAGGACTGGATCAGGTAAAGATACAACTACCCCTGCAGGATCCATCCTCCAAAAGGCTAGGGGTGGGGGAGCTCTTTGGGATATGGATTTCCTTAAGAGGGCTCAGTCGAGGGCTAAGGCAGAGGGGAATGAGCCTCTTTTTGAATCTATCGAAAGAAAGATGGGGGAGGTACAGGGAATTATTAAAAGTGCCCTTGATGGTCCCAAGGGAGATGAGATTAGAAGGATGGGTGGTATTCTTTCTACAAATGCGAGTGTAGAAAGAACCTTAGTTAAGCATCTAAACGAAACCAGTCAAACCTATGCCCTACATCTTGCGGGAGTAAACAGGCTGAAGGATGGTTCGTATGCTTATGATCCAAAAATCTGGGGACATATAACGTCAGCGCAAAGACAATACGCAAAAAATCTGACGCCGGAAAAAAAAGATACTGCCATGTATTCTTGGGATGAGCAACACAACTTATCCAACAAGGCATGGAAGTTGCTCATGAAGGATACTGAAAGAAGGGGAGCCACAATCAGTACAGTGTTTGAGGATGCTGGGGCTCTGGCACCCGAGGGTGGGTTCTCTTTAGCTGATGTCTTTGAGCAGGGATTCGTTGCTGCAGGAAACAACTTCGATAGGAAGGTTTTGAGGGATGTTCTTTTACCTAGGATGTTGGGGAGGAAGAGTCTCGAAAGAACAGCGGCAGACACCACAGCATTATGGACTAAGCAGCAAGGCAGGAAATTTGTAGAGGGAGATCTGGGGAAGGCGGTCAGAGAAAGAGGAGGATGGCTCGGCAGGTCGTTTGTAGATAAACTTGATGTTTGGTCTAACCCAGAAAACCTGTATATGGGTAAGGGAGCAGTGACGGGTGAGCTCACCAAATATCTTTATGCAACCCACTTGGGTGCTAACTCTGCCTCTGTGATGTTGAACCTCTTTCAGCCTCTCCTCCTCACGGCTCCTTGGGCAGGAGCCGATGTTACCCTCAAAGCATACGGTGCAGCCTTTAGAGAAATGGGTGGGTACCTTAAAGACAGACTTAAGAGTGGAAGTTTATTCCAAACTCCTGAGGCCAAAGAGGCTTTAATTAGGAAACATTTTAAGCACGCAGCAAACTCTAGTGATGATGTGCTGGGTATTGGTCCCAATATCTATGAGAATATTGATGCCTTAACTGAGATGGGCAAAATGGCGGGCAGATCAACAGTTCACAATGTCCTCTTTGATCTTTCTATGAAGGCATTTGAAAAAGGTGAGTGGTTAAACCGGGTTGTTTCTGCACACACAGTAGATGCTTTGTATGCGAAGGCAGCGGCGAAGGGAGCCTTCTCAGCAAAGGATATTGCTAAGGGGGGAGCCCTCTACCACCAAAAACTGAGAGATACCAGAGACATGGTTGTCGAGACTCAGTTTGGTGCGGGTGAGTGGAACACACCTATTCTGTTCTTGGATCAATTCAGGAACCTAGACGAGGGTATGAAAGGTTTTAAGGGTATTAGTGCTTTAGCTAGCAACCCTCTAATTAGGCAGTTCACTCAGTTCCCCACTCGTATGTTTATAGCGGGAACCTATATGCCCAGCCAGATTAGTGGGGGTAAGAGGTACATGAGAGACTTTTTAGGGGGGAAAGAAATACCGAGTCTCGGTGGAGTTACCCCCCTTATTGTGGATACGGCTCGAGCTTTGGGTATGTCCCAATTTATGTACCACGGTGCCAAAGCTTTAACTGGTATAGAACTGGAACGAGGTCTATATACCGATGCGGTTATGGGTATTCCTCGAATGGTTAGTGCCACGGTTCGGGGGGAAGAGTACGAACACTTCCAACCCCCAATCGTTGACATGGCATTGAATGCAGGTAAGTGGATGACCTCAGGGGATAAGCAAGCCTTTGCAAACTTTACTTCCAGGTTGATTCCTGGTGGCATTGCCATGAACCGAGCAATGGGGGTAATGGATGACCAGACGGGTAATATCCTTGGGGATTTAACCACTAAGTTCCAGAAGACATATGTGGACTGGAACAACCCAACCTCAGACGGATACGTCCCTATGTACAAGGGAGACGGAACCCTCATTGACTATCAAGATCCTGTGGGGGTTATCCTTTCAGGATTGGGTGTGGATATGGGAGCCTTGAAGGGAAAGCAGTCAGATCTCTCTGCTTATCTGAGCAAGCAACGGGAAGAGATCTTGGGATATAGACGAGAGTACCTCCAGAACTTGTTCGCTAATAACATCCCGAAGGCTAATACTATTGCTCAGGAGTATGAAGAGAAGTTCCAAATACCTATGAGTGTTACTAAGCGTCACTTGGATGCATACGCTAAAAGTCGTATCCTTCCAAGGGATGAAAGGATGTTGGATCGAATGCCAACAGAAGTACGGAGTATCTACTCCAAACTTGTTGCGGGTCGGGGTCCTGAGATGGGACTACCTCCGGAAGCATTCGAGTTGCCAACAGCCACTAAGCGTAGTGAGAGGTACCAACGTAATGAGTTGCAGTTGAACCCAGCCGTACTATCTGAACTTAGACGAATCGTTGAAGATGATGCCAGGAAGAAAGGCAAATCGGGTCCATTTGAACCCTACATGCCTCCGTTCTATGGAGGAGATTAGATGAATGAAGCGACATTCGTAGCGGCATCTTGTTTTCATGTACCCCACAATCCTCCTGTTGCTTTTGAGTGGTTACTTGGGAAGCTGGAGGAAATCAAGCCAACCCACTTCGTCTTACTGGGGGACCTATTTGAGGCGTCTTCCGTCTCGGTCCATCCCAACGATCACATAGACCAACTCGAGTATGAGTATGAGAAAGGGGCAGAGGTTCTCCGTAGAATCCGGGAATCTCTTCCTTCTGGGACTGAGTTAATCTGGACCTTAGGAAATCATGATGACAATATCCAGGTGGGTGATCCTCGTCGTACCCCCAAAGCCCTTCGTAGCCTCCTTCACTGGAATAAGCACTGGGAGTGGGGGGAAGAGTTTCGAAGATGGAAGCAGATTCCCTACATCAAATCCCCACGATGTGTCTATCGTTTAGGCCCTGTGAGGTTCTATCACGGGTTTGATGCTGGGGCCTCCTCAGACGAGCTAGAGTGCCTCCAGATGGTGGGGACGATCAAAGACCAGGCCAACTCCTTTTGGGTACGGGGACACACTCACAGGCCCTCTCCGGGTGTCCTACAGTGCTGTCGTACCAAGAAGATTTTACTGCCTTGGTGGTACGCCAATGCTGGTACCATGGGCCCATTAAAACCGGACTATATGAAAAGGAAGGATTCCTCTTTATGGGGGCACGGACTTGTTAAGGGTGGGTGTTCTCTTAGTAGCCCTCGTAGGCCCTCTTTCTCAGATTGGAATGCAGATGTCGAAACCTTCGAAGAATGAAACACCCCCCCAAGGTTTGGGGGTTGGAACAGGTCTGGAGGGAGCCGAGTATGTTGGGGAAGTTCCCCCCACCATAGATGGTGGTGTATACACACCCGAAGAGCTTACGGAGGAGGAGCTGGCCGAGTGGTACGGCTCATACTTCCCTCGGTGGGGAGATGACTACGAGAAGAGAGCAGAAGCCAAGGACGTGGCCCGTAGCTTCACTACATGGGCTGACGAGAAGGGAATCCCTTATAACGAACGTAGGCAACTGGCAATGTTGATGACGGCTCAAGGTCAACAAGAAGGGGCTTGGGCTGGCAAGGGAAGATCAACCAAGTTTAACCCTTTGAATGTAGGGGAGTTTGATAAGGAAACAACCCAGTCATTTGGGTCAACTGAAGAGGGAATCCGTGGATATCTAGAGTTGATGTACAACAATTACCGACCAGAGTCAGGAAATTACAGTGACCTAATGAACCCAAGGGGGTTTGTTAATCGCGTAGGTAACCGATATGCGTCTGATCCAAACTATGAGAAAAACGTAAAAGGCATAATGAGGATGCTGGAAGAAGGGAAACAAAAGGGCTTCGGTCCATACCCTCCATTCCCGAAATGATAGATGAAGAAAAAGACGAAGCGCAAACTCCCAACACCCTATCCTCTTGTCTGTGTAGAGTGGATTGATTCTTGCGAACCGATGGAAAATGCGGAGGTAGAAGCTTCCTCTATCCCAGAACCCCAGCAAATTTATCAGGTGGGTTTACTCATCAAACAAACAAAAGACTACGTGACTATTGCCGGTGCTTGGAAACCGGAGTGTAGAACTTTTGATTATGTCATTACAATTCCATCAACCTCTGTCAAAAGAATCATTCGACTACGATAATGCCAGGGGTGCCGGGTGTTTGATAACCTAATATAGAAATGAGTTCTGTACTATGAGTTACCCAAGCCCGGCATACCTGGAACAAGTCGCTGCCAAGGTTAGTAAGTGGTGCCTACGTAACTTTGGGATAAGAAACACCAAGGTAACCATCTCCATCCAAAACCTTGAAACTTACTATGGAGACTGCGGTCCTGAGAAAGACGGGAGTTATACTGTAGTAATTGCTCAGAACCAAAACCTTAGAAGTTTTGTCCAAACCCTGGTCCACGAACACATTCACGTTAAACAATTCGTTGGTGATTGTTGGGAAGGAAGTGGAGAGAAGGAAGCTTCTCTATTAGAAGGCCCCCTTGCCGATCAAATTTGGAAAGAAAACATACTATGAAAGAAATAAACATGCCTGAATTTGATTTTGAATTTCTTGAGAAACTTTTTCAATCTTTCCCTCACCCCGAAGGCAGCACCTTTGCTGACGGGTGGGTAGTTGTGACGAAAGAAGGGAAGAATGATGTGCACAAAAGGGCTCTTGAAAAATTCCGCCCTAAGAGAGTGTTGGAGTTTGGAACCCATAAGGCCGAGTATGCCTATCTTCTAAAAGTTTTAAACCCAAAGACAGAAGAGTTGGTTACTGTTTGTCAATTACCTGAAAGTAAACAGTGTGTTGATTTAGTTAATGAATATTTTGGGGAGAACTTCATTAAGTTCATCGAGGGAAGAATCCCTGAAGTTTGGGAAACAGAAACACTAGAGGGTAGTTTTGATCTTGGGTGGCTAGATGCGGGCCACTGTTATGATCTTGCTTTGGGGGATCTTAGAAAGATGAGGGACCTGGGAATCCCTGTAATCCTTATGGATGATTCTGATATGGAAAGTGTTCAATTAGCAATGGATGCTTTCTTGAAAGAGAACTCGGAGTATCATCTCATAGAAGATACCGCCGGTATTTATTGGCTGGAAAAAGTCTAGCCCCACTTCTCTTTATAAAATTCTCCTTCGAGAAGAGCAATGCGATTAACTATCTGCATTCTTTCTTCACATCGTCTTATGGTTGAAGAAGGGAAGTGGGTTACACCTTCTCCTCCAATATCATGCTTATTCCAACCTGCGAGATCAAACCTATGGTACAAATCGTTATCTCCAGTGTAATACTGAAAACGTAATGTGTCCCAACCCCCCACCTCTTTTAATGCCTGAGTATTAAAAGCACAGAACACATCGTAGTGAGTGAAGACGATCCCCCACTTGGGGTCTTCTATTGATTTAAGATAGTCCTTGGTCCTCTCAATTTGTTCGGGAGTTACGACACAATCATGATGAGACCAAAAGAAGTAATCCATTTCTTCTTCTATAGCTACACTCCTGAACCAATTAAAACTTTGTCCGGTGTTTAATGAGACCCTCATGTCCGTTACTTTGGCACCAGAATAATCTCCTTCGAGAGGAGAGAGACTATTGTTTAGGATTCTAATGTCATCGAAGTAAGGAAGGTAAGACTTGTAGGCATTGAGCAGGAGATCAGGGCCATTGACGTAAGCAATGAACAGGGTGGGATTAACCATTACTAACTAACTCCTTAACTTTTTTTCTGAGTCTTCTCCGAGAGATTTCTAAATTGCAATCGTGGTTCTTGATGTAACACCCACATGGGTTATCCGGTGCTATTGTTAGAACATTAGGACAATCATGCTCTTCATGCTCAAACCATTCGGGTAGTTCATAACCTCCGAAGATGATTAGAGCATTAGCCTTTACCATGTGGGATAGGGGTAAAGCAAATCCGGTGCAAGAGATGACGGCAGTTGCATTCTTAAAAGCCCACATTAAATTAGGATGTGAAAGTTCGCCTTTAGTTAGACGAAGATCCGCCACCTTAATATGCTCACCATCTATTTTCTCTACATCATTATCAATATCAGCTATTTCAATAATCCTACAACCGGTAAGCTTTTTGTACAACCTAGCTGCAAATTGAAGATACTCATTGCGACAGTTACGGTTTTTAACAAACCATTCCCTTCTTGTAGTGGTATTTCTTACAAGACAAAAAGGTTCTGAAGGATCAAAGGGTAAATCGTTTGCCCATGATCCAGGAGGATCCATATGGAAAAAGAAGCCGGTACGAGGAATTCTATTATCGAAATCTCTATACACAGACTGCGATCTTTTTAATCTATATGCTGGCCTATAAAGTGTTGCTGACCCCGGAGGAATCTTGTTTCCATACAAGTCCGCATTAAGATTACAGTTTTTCTTTTGAGTTCTTAATTTACTATTGGGGTTAAATAGATTTAAATTCTCAGGCATGTCCCAGTAAAGGTGGGGCCAGGGTGTGTTTAGATACACATTATTAAATAAACCACAGAGAGTATAAACGTATGGTCTCTGGAAGATGTTATCTCCCATCCCTTGCATACTTTTTAAGTGCACATTTTCCTTGTTAATTACTGGAGAAAGAACTGAGACGGGCCGGGGGTAGATAACTCTTCGGTTCCGGCCTAGTTGGACGTGAGTTCTCACATGGACACCCATAGCTGAAGGATGTTGTCATTTAAACGTACAGCGGCGGGGCTGCGTCGTTCGGGGATGTAAGTCCCCCACTCCTTCACTGCCGTGACGGGGAGGGTGCAACTCACGAGCTTGAGTTCCCTCTTGTCATTTGTGAAGATTGTCACCTTCACGTCTGCGAACCATTGGAGGGTAAATGAACAAGCGTCATCTTCTAGATCAGACTCAGTTTCGTACACCATTGAGGTATGACCTACACCTTTATCCGAGTCTCCCAACCCAACTGAAATAATCATCCAGTAAGAATCATTGCGGGTTTTGAATCTTCCGAGTTTACCCACTAGGTTACCCATGATCTTTTTAGAGAGTATTACTTCCCTTAAACCACGGTTGCTGATGATATGTCTTTTGCCTACAGAACCTTGTGAGGCTGGCTCATAGACAATGGCAGTAGTACTAACTTCAATTTGTGACGCATTAGAATTCATAACCAAATTCCTCCAGATCTTTTGCATACCTTCGGGACATCATCTCCACCATTTTAGGAGTGTAAAATTCTCTATACACGGAGGTATCACGGGTTTCATTTTGATTCATCTTAGGTAGGAAGATGTCCTTTAAACCTAACAAATCGGTAACGGTCTCCCAGTCTTTCTTTAGGTTTTCAAAGCGACCTAGGAAGTCTACTCCGATCTGATCCCCATCAGATAAGTAAGCCCATTGAGTCCACCTACCGTGAACCGACCTGGACTTCCTGGTGAGTACCTGCTTGATGTATTCTTTGAATGTATCAGGCACCCTATCCTTCAATCCACTCTCATGATTCCTAGCCCATGAAGAGTAGGCGGCTTCGAAAGGATTACGGACAAAAGCAAAGGAGAAATAGTTTTCAGGTATGAAACCTTTTACTTTTGAATAGGGCATATGGAGGGGACCGAAGTGAACTCGACCCTGCCATCCTCTTCTCCTCTGTTTATAAGAGGGTCTTCTAGTTTGTTTACCATCCTCATCTCTGCAGTAAGGGGCAAGTGCCCAGATCATGCTGGACCCCGCAGTCTTAGGGGTATGGATGAAGGCAAACTTATGGCTATCAGAGAGGAGCATTCTTTTCCTATTCTACCAATAGCCACGGTGGGATTCGAACCCACACTGTATGGATTTTAAGTCCACTGCCTCTGCCATTGGGCTACGTGGCCTACACTCCCTACACGATTCGAACGTGTGACCTACGGTTTAGAAGACCGTTGCTCTATCCAACTGAGCTAAGGGAGCCCTGTTACCCCCCCTCAAAGATTCCGTCACGGCAATAAACAAGAGACTTCC